>FWWM01001540.1_pt1 | contig 69008 bp, 65 predicted proteins | sample 2228351 | NCBI WGS metagenome assembly FWWM01 (sample SAMEA103939774, study PRJEB20133) | metagenome | reverse complement strand
CTCAAGCCCACGCGCGAGAAAATTGATGGCGTTCCCTGCTACCGCAAGGGCAGACTCACGGGTTTCTGGGGAAACATGTTCGTCAGGACAAACTTCAAGGACACCGCCAGGCCCGAACTCCTTGGAGACCAGAAGGCCCGCCGAACCCTGATAGAGGATACCTACCTTCAGCTGAACGAGGAAATCCTTCACGCTTCATACCTATACTGGCTTTTCAGTCATACCAGGCCACACATTGTTTATGACTCGGTCAACACCGCGACCGCTCTGGCTTACCAGAATGTCTACGACGCGGCGCTTGACCTTTACGAACTGATAAAATCCGGAAAGGATGTCAGGGACGACGCGGAAAGGTTTCTCCTCACTGCCTATACCCCCCAGCTGGTCAGGCACATGGAGATACTCCGGGCCGCCATGAAGGAAGCGGGCACAGAGCTCTACCTCAAAATAGGCACTACAGGGACTGGGGGAATGGGATGGGACATACCATACACCCACTCCGAGGACAGGCCCTCCCGCGTTCTTCTCTCCAAGAACGCTATGGCTGGCGCACAGAGCCTCCTCTTTTTGATAATGTCAAGGGCCGGAGATGCCCCTGCTATAAAGGAACTTAAGCCCGCCGCGGCCATAGCCTGGCAAGGAATAGGCACTGGCGAGATAACGAAGGGAGGAAAGCCAATAAAGATATGTGACAGCAAGAAGCCCCTCGCGCTTTCCGGGGCGAAAAGCTTTGCTGATGTTCTGGGATCAAACGAGGCCGTTGTTAGCAAGGAATCCCTCCGGTCGGTCTACATTGATACTGGCGAGAACGGGCTTTTCTCGCTCGGTGAGTTCGTGGCCCTCACCGCGCTTGACCAGATGGAGTTCATAACCCCGGAGGAGATAGCGGACTACGCCATATACGAGTCATTGGGTCATAACACGGGCAGGGATGTTATAGACGCGCTGGAAGGCTCGGTCATGGGGCCCACATACAGGGGCGGCCTCCTGAGAGATTCCGCCATAGCAAGGCTCGTTACCCTTGAGAAGAAAAACGAATATTATCCATCGGTCGCTTTTGAGATACTCGGTCCGCCCAGGCTGACGAAGCTCCTCTACGAGTCATATATCCTGAAGGAGATATACGGGGACATGAGAAAGGTGATCGCCGCGAAGCCGGCCGATATTTCTAAGGCCATGGCCCGGTTCCTGGACGAGAACGATAAGGTCAGGAAGGCCGCGCTTTCCGTTGGGATACCAGTTCTTCTCCCTGATGGCAAGCTTCTGGCTGGTGAGCATGTGGTCATTCCCCTTCCCAGAGAGCGGAAGATGCCTCCCACCCCAAATAACATTAACAGGTGGGCATACGCTGGCTGGGTTGACACCAGGCCGGAGAACGCGGTGACCTGGAAATCCCGTCTTGAAGCCATAATAAAGGACGCGAGGACCCGTTCCCGGAAGCTGAGGCGCGGACTGGCAGGTTCTTCACGGGAGGACAGGAGGTTCCTGAATCCCAGGACGCTGAGCGTTGATTACTCCATAAACCCTGGTGAGATAGTCGCTTGGGTATTCATAAACGAGGAGAAGGGAAAGAGGACCAGGAGATAACTTGTCGCTGGTTCTTTGTTGAGACCGAGGAATAGCAGTTTCAGTCGTTTGGGTTAACCTTTGGATCTGCAACAGAACCGGGGTGTCCAACCCGCTCTCGGAATCTGGGGGCCATTAGTTTGTAAAAGCGGAGGGGGTGGGATTTGAACCCACGAGAGGTTTCCCTCTACACGATTTCGAATCGTGCTCCTTCAACCAGGCTCGGACACCCCTCCGGCCGGGCAAAAATTATACACTGAACAGCGGAGAGCGATCAGTTAACTGAGCCCAGCCCGTGTTCCCAATTAGGGCCATTGCTGAATAACCCCACTATTTCCCGATGCAGAACCTGGAGAATATTCCCCGGATCACATCGCTGGGCAAATCACGGCCCAAGAGTTTGTCCATTGCCCTGCCGGCCTCCCAGAGTTTCTCCGCGATGAGCTCCAGGCCAAGCCCCTCCCTTCCGGCCTCTTCCAGGCAGGCGCGCGCCTCGGTCAGGAGCTTCCTTTCCCTGTCAAGCAGGACCTCGTCCCCCCCAGCTATCCCGCTGGCCCTGGCTGTTATCTCCCCGATCAGCTCCTTCAGCCCTTTGCCCGTAAGGCCCGAGACCGGGATGGTTCCCTCTGGGGCCGGCCCGGCCAGCAGGTCGGATTTTGAGCATACCCTGATGATTTTTTTGCCCTTCGGATACAGTTGGTCTGACCATGGCTCCAGCAGGTATATGACTATGTCCGCTGTTCTGGCGAGCCTGAGGCTCCTTTTCACGGATTCCCTGTCAACCGCGCCCGGAAATTCGCCCACGCCAGCGCTGTCATATAGCCTGACAAGGTATCCGCCAATTTCCATTGACTCGGATATGTAGTCCCTCGTTGTCCCAGGCTCGTGATGGACGATGGCTCGCTTGTATCCCAGAATGGCGTTGAACAGGGTGCTCTTGCCGGAGTTCGGCGGCCCCGCTATCACGACAGACACGCCCTCCCAGAGGGATTCCGCCCTGCCCGCGGAGTCCAGGAACGCGTCCATTTTATCTCGCAATCCTGCCATCCTCTTCCGGAGATCGTTTTCGTTCAGGTCCGGCACATCCTCCGGGAAATCAAGCCTTGCTTCGCACTCGGATAAAAGGCCTGCTAGCTCGTTTCTGAACCCGGCGAATGCCCTTCCTGTTTCACCGGTCATCCTTCTGATCGCGGCCCGGTGGGCCCTTTCTGTTTTCGCCAGGGATAGCGCGTTGATGCCCGCGGCCCCTGCCAGGTCAATTTTGCCGTTGAGAAACCCCCGGAGCGTGAACTCCCCCGGTTCCGCAAGGTTTGCCCCGGCCCGGACCAGGGCTTCCAGGACAAGCGTGGGCGCCAGGCCGCCGCCATGGCATGTTATTTCGGCCATGTCCTCTCCTGTGTAGCTATTCGGCCCCTCGTAGAAAGCGACTCCCACCGCATCAATAATTTGACCCTCCGAGATCAATTCCCCAAAATATACCCTTCCAGGCCTGAATTTCTCCGGCAGGGTTTTGCCGCGGAACACTTCCATGAGAATCGTTCTTGTTTCCGGACCAGTTAAACGAACCACCGCTAGCGCGCCCCTTCCGGGCGGGGTTGCCACCGCGGCTATTGTCCGTGGCATTAGTGTTCTCCGGGGTTGAACGGAAGAATATTAAACCAGCTTGGACAAACCATATCTGCGGGAGACAAATGCTCTCGGCTTTTTGGCCGGGGCATGCTCATGCCCCGGGTTTCGGCTTCCTGGGCGCCACCACCAGGCAAGTTTCCCTTCCTCGTCCAGCGGTGTAGACCCTTATGTCAGGATCGAGCTTGAGCACTTCTCTGATGTAATGCCTCTGGTCCGGCGGAACAGTGTCCAGGGTCATCTCCTGGCCCGTTTCCTTTACCCTTACCGCTATCGCTAGAGCCTTGTTCAGGTTTAATTTTCTCTGTTTTTCCCTGTATCCGGATATGTCAAGGTCCATTTCTATCCTCACCCTGCGTCTTCGGAGCATCAGATTTATCAGGTGCTCAAGCGATCTCAGAGTTTCACCGCCCCTGCCAATGAGAACACGATCCCACGAGCGCGTTCTCAGGTTCACGCGGTAATGCTTTTTCTCCAGGAGGAGAAAATCTACCCTTGCCCTGACTCCCAGCTTTTTCAGAAACTCCTTTATGACCTCTTTTGCTTCCTGGACCTCCTTTGGTTCTATCCATACCCTTACCCTGGCCCGGCTGGTCGCACCACCGTGGGCGAGAATCTCGTATCTAACTCCACGGGGTTCAAGTCCAACCTTGGACAGGACCTTTCTCAGTGCCTCGTCTGGTGTCGTGCCTTCCGAGTCTATGTATTCCATGCTCAGGCCTCCGGTTTCTTCTTGAGCATCCTCCGGAAAATAGCCTGTTCGGCTATGCTGTAAAGGTTATAGCTCAACCAGTAAAGAACTATCCCCGCCGGGAAATTCAGAAATATGAAGGTGAAAACCCCCGCCATCAGTGCGGATGTGAGCTTCGCCTGCCGGTCAGCTGATGGTTGGAGGAACCCGTTCAGCAGGCTTATCGCGCCCATGACTATTGGCAGAACATAGAACGGGTCCTTGGCCGAGAGGTCCTGGATCCAGAATATCCAGGGCGCGGCCCGGAGGTCTATGGTCATGTTGAGCACCTGGTAAAGTGCCCAGAAAATAGGCAGTTGCAGGAGAACCGGAATGCATCCCGAAAGCGGGTTGACCTTCTCGCCCTTGTAGAGCTCCATTGTGGCCTTGTTCAGCTCTTCTGGTTTGTCCTTGAACTTGGCCTGCAGGGCCTCTATCTTTGGCTTGAGGTCCTGCATCTTCTTCATGGACCTGTATGTATAGTAGGACAAGGGGGAGAAGGCGAGTTTCATGACCAGGGAGAAAATCAGGATAACCCATCCGTAGTTGGGAATGAGCCAGTGGAGCCACCTGAACAGGACGAATATCAGTCGGGCAAAGGGCGCTATGAGCCAGAATCCGAACGAGTAGCTCTCCTCTAGGCCATAGCCAACCCTCCTGAGGACATCGTAATCAAAAGGCCCCACATAAACAAGCAGGGAGATGGGGGTTTTCGCCAGGGTCGCCTCTATTTTCATGACCGTGTCGGATTCCGCGGTCGCGGCGAGGCTCTTGAGAGCGCCCTCTTCCAGGACGCAAGCGAACAGGAAATACTTGCTCCTGGTGCCGAACCAGCCCAGGTTGTCCCCTGGTGTCCCCTTGCCGGGGCCGAGGACCTTCTTTATGGACTCGGATACCACCTTCCCATTCCTCTGATAGACGAAGTGGTGTTCGCTTATATCCTTTGTCCGGTCAGCCTCTGTCACGGATATGGATGGCTTCAGATACAGCCTTGAGGTGTCCGGCCCCTCCAGCCAGAGCGAGAAGGTGTAGCTGTCGGAGAAGGTGTAAAACTTTTTCCCCTCCGGCCCCTCAAACGAGATGGTAAGGTTTTCCCCCTCACCCAGTTCAAGGTTGCTTTCCGGGGATGTGCAGTAAAGCCCTCCGTCAAACCAGGTGGCCAGGAACTCCGAGCCGGGCCTTATTATGTTCACCCGGTTCTCCTTCCTGTCCGGCCCTTTGAAACCCTTCAGGGTCAGGGAATATATCCTTCCGCCCCGCCTGGTGAGCTCAACCGTGAACCTTGGCGTTTCAACGGTAACCAGGCCCTCGTCAGCAAGCGAGAGGGCCGGCTCTGGTCTCGCGGTTTCCGGCGGCGGTTTTATCCCGGTGTCTACCGGGGCCTGTGAAACCGACGGTTGAACCTGCGTCGTGTCCTGCGTTGCCGGGGCCTGGCCCCTTGACCCTCCTGAGAAATATATCCAGACCTGGTAGGCTACTAGAAGAACAGCGAAGATGCCGAGGGCTATCCAGGTTCTTTTGTTCATGCTGTTTCCTCGTTCCTGGTTACTTTTTCCTGGTTAAAACCATGATTCGGAGGGTTTCCTGGTCCCCCGCCGGACTCAGGCACGGGGTCGTATCCCCCTTCTGACCACGGGCCGCACCTCAGGAGTCGCCAGGCCGAGAGCCCAAGTCCTCTTATGGGGCCATGCTTATTGATCGCCGATACCGCGTATTCCGAGCACGATGGCTGAAACCTGCAGGAGGATGGAAACATGGGCGATACGCCGTGTTTGTAAAGTTTTATCAGGAATATCAGGAGGGCCGAGACAGCTCTTCCAACAACCCTCGGCACATGTCGGAGAAATCCCCCTCTGCGGCCTCTGCCTTTGCTACGAACAGATACCACCCGCAGGGCAGGTCTGTCCTGTTTTGCCTGAAAAATTCCCTGAGTCGGCGTTTCGCCCTGTTCCTGGCCACCGCGTTGCCCAGGGCTTTCCTGGCCGAAAAACCAGCCCTGGTTTCTTGCTGGGGCAAAAAGAATACCGTTGCCCATCTGGTCTCTTTTTTCTTCCCCTTCAATACCCACCTTATCTCACCTTCCCTGGTGAGTCTGAGCCCCTTCCCGAAATGGCGGGGTTTTTCGTTATCCGCCATGGGTCAAAAAGCAGGTTCTTTCCACGCTATACGCAGATGCGCTTTCTGCCCTCGCGCCGGCGCCTGGCTATTACTGCCCTGCCGCCGTGGGTCCTCTTTCTCACCAGGAACCCGTGGGTCCTCTTCCTTTTGGTCCTGGATGGCTGGTATGTCCTTTTCATGGCTTTGTGGCCTGAAAAATGGGCGATGGAGGACTTGAACCTCCGACCTCTTGCATGTCAAGCAAGCGCGCTCACCAGCTGCGCCAATCGCCCAGGGTATTCCGTGGACACATATCCACATGGGCGAGGCAGGACTTGAACCTGCGACCTCTGGTATGTGAGACCAGCGTTCTCGCCAGCTGAACTACTCGCCCGGAGAGAAAATTATAAGCTCTTTCTTTGAGGCCGATCAAGGATAAATTTTCCCGGTGATCCTTCACCCGGATGGCCTTGAAATGCCCGAACTCAAGGCCAGGCAGTAGGGACCAGAATTTTCAATCCCGATCAGCCAGATTGGCAGTTGGTGCTGATTTCAAGGTGCCGAGACCAGCCGGGAAAAGGCCCTCTTTCCCATTAGAACCACTCCCCTCTGGCATATATGAGTTGAACCCTGCGCAAGGGCCTTACCAGGCGAGCCTTTATAGGCTAGCAGGCGACTGGAAAGTCGTCTCTGGCAATGATTAGGGGCAGGGTTGGAGCTCTGCGCCCACCATGGTTGGCCATACAATTCGCACCGGAATTGAGTTCAAGGTTCATACGGCTATATCCCGCGCCAGAAAAGCATCTCAAGATTCATGCAGGAAGTGGGTTGAAATCATAATCAGAAGCCAAGCTATTTGATTAGGCCCGAAAATCCCCGGATCTAAAGCATGACTTTAAATTTGGCCACCTAAAATCCATCCCGTAAAAGACCCCCCATGTCTCAGGACTAATGAAAAAACATTCTGTCGCGCCTACCCTTTCGTGTCCCCTTCATTTTTACCCTTGGAGGCCTCCGGTTCCGGCTGGGCAACCGGTTCCGGCTGGCCCGCTGGTTCTGTCGTGGTCTCCGGTTCCGGCCGTGCGCCAGGCTTGCTCGTTGTTTCTGTTTTTTCCGGCCCCTCGGCCTCGCTCTTTGGTTTCCTCTTAAGTATCTGAGGATTTATCAGCAGGGCTACGGGTATGACCACGCAATACCCCAGGACGAGCAGGGTTGTTGAGATTATCGTGTCCCCGAAATACAGGAATACGAACCCTACTGCCGCGAGGATCACACCCCCGGCGAGGAGCCACCAGTTCAGCGGCCCAAACGGCGTTTCTGTTTTCACGACGGGTTCCTGGGTTACCCGGCTTGGACGCCTGAACTTCACTCTGCCGATTTCGGCCCGTTCCTCGGCTACCTTTGATGGCGCCTTCAGTACGGGCTCCTCAGGCCTCTTTTCCTTCCCTTCCTTCTTTTCCTTCCTCGCAGCTTTCTTCAGCCTCTTCTCAAGGCTTTCCCTTTTCTTTGCCATAGTTCTCGTCCTTTTTTAATCCACCCTTTTTAAGGATGTAAAGCGCCAGAAGTCCTGGGTCCTTTGAGAGCATGATGTCCCCGGTGACCCCCCTGTAGACTCCCATAAGCAGGAGCCTCCGTTTGACGGTTTCTCTGTCCGGCTTATCAAAGCAGACCTCCTTCGCTATGCCTCCAGCATCATAACCCTTGCCCGCGACCCCTGAGGGTGCGGAACCGAACTTTTCCCTGTAGCGTTCATCAAACTCTTCCTTCTGGGCCTGCGCCAGGGCCCTGGCCATGAAATCCCCCCGCTCAGGCCCAACCACATACAGGCCGCCCATCGCTCCTGAGATCAGCCCGGCCACATCCGGGGAAAGCCAGCTATCAAGGCCCAGCACGGGACTCTTGAGTCCGCGCTTCCTCAGGGACAGGAAAACGAGCGCGGATGCCCTTGAGCCGGATGGCGCGAAGATCACATTTGGCCCCTTGTTAACCACTGTCTTCGCGAGGGCGTCATAGACCATGTTTGTTTCCGAATAGACGACCGTGTCAAGTATGGTTATGCCAAACTCCCCTGCTTGCGAGATCAGCCACTGGATCACGGCTCTTTCCCCGGCCATGTCAGGGTAGAGGAGGAGCCAGCCTGTTTTGCCAACCCGCTCGCCCATGACCTCCATGATGTATGCGGTTTCAAGGAACAGGTTATAGTTGAACGGAAAAACATAACTGCCGAATGTTCCCAGCCTTAGGTCGGTTGCTGTTGGGAGCAATATGGGTAGCCTGTTTCGCATTGCGAACTCAGCCGCAGGAAGGGATGTGACTGACAGCAAAGGGCCCACCACCAGCGACGGTCCCTGCGCTCCTGCCACCAGTTCCAGAACCTTGAGCACGGAATCCGGTGAGCCATAAGTGTCCACAACCTCGTATTCAAGCGCGTCCCCAACCGCCATTCTCCAGCCTCTCAGAAACTCCTCGCCCAGGGGTGCTATCTCGCCGGATAAAGGAACCATGACTATCACGGGCGGAAGGGTTATTTTTTCCCCTCCCGTGACCAACAGGACAGCGAAAACAGCGCTCACTTCTCACCCCGTCTGGTCCGTTTGGCCAGCTCCAGGTAGACCTTCCAGGAGTGTTGTATCAAGCCGTCTATCTCCTCCTGGCTCACCTCTCGCCTCACCTTTCCGGGAATACCCAATACCAGGCTCCTCGGTGGTATGATTGTCCCTGGTGCCAGGACTGTTCCGCCGGCCACTATACTCTCCGCGCCAATGACGCAACCGTTCATTATTACGGATGCCATTCCCACCAGGCAGTCGTCCTCTACATGACACCCGTGGAGTATGGCCCCGTGGCCAACCGTGACCCTTTTTCCGACAATAACGGGCCAGTCCGCATCCCCGTGAAGAACGCAAGCATCCTGTATGTTAGTGTTCTCGCCGATTCTGATGATATTGGTATCTCCCCGGAGAACCGCGCCATACCAGATTGATGTTCCCGGCGCCAGCTCAACATCGCCAGTAATGGCCGCGGTCTCGGCTATGAAGACTGCCTCGTCCACTTTCGGACTGCGTCCCTCAAAAGGCAACACAACCGGCACGAGGAAATTATAACCTGATAGCCGGGTTGATTTCCAGCTTGATCGCGGCCGTGGCATACATTAAAATATAGCCATGGTTCTTTTCGCCCTCCTTCTTGGAGGGGTGCCTTGGTATCTTGAAAATGTGGATACCATGGCCGTTGTTGGCATAGAAGCAAGCTTCGCCTCAGGCAATTGTCGCGGCACCGGTTTCTTCGTGGACAGGGGCATCGTGGCCACTTGTTGTCATGTGGTTTTCCCGCAAAGCCCATCCGGCAGAATAAAAGACCTCCTCGTCCTGAGCAGGTCAGGTGATACCATTCCGGTCATCGGGATCATAGGCATGGATCCACGGAATGACATCTGCCTGCTATCCGTTGGCGATACCCTAACCAGGCCGATGACCCTTGGAAACCAGAACCAGGCCAGGCTTGCCGCGGCAGTCGTCCCGTATCCCTGGCAGAAGTCAAGCGTGATCCGGCCCCTGCGCCTGGAATTTCTCAGGGAAGAAACCTGGAGCGATGGAACGAAGAACCTCGTGGTTTCATCCGGCCCCATTCCCGGCTACAGCGGTTCCCCCCTGATAAGCGACCCCATTCACGGCCCGAACAGAGTTGTTGTTGGCATGATAACCGCCACGGGCAGGCTCGGCCAGGCCTTTGTCGTTGAGCCAGATCCGATAAGCACCCTGCTGACCCACTCCCGTGAGGCAGTCCCAATTTCACCCCAGAAGGCATTTGAATCATACAGGCTTGATCCCGCTGGACTGCGCGAGATGGCCAGGTGTTCCTGGGCAGTGGGTAACCTGCAGGAAGCGGAAAACTGCTACATCCTCTCGCTCCAACAGGACCCCCTGAATCCAACTACCCACGAGGAATACGCGTCCCTCCTCTGGACCCTTGCCAGGGAAAAGGGGGACCAGGCCCTATTTGAGATGGCTGAGGAGCACTACCGGCAGGCCATGCAACTCAGGAACGACCCACGGCTTCACGAGCTCGTGGCGTTTCTCTACCTGGAGATGGACCGCTACACCGAGGCCGGCGAAGAGCTGGGCCGGGCCGCTTATCTATACGAGGAGAGAGGCCAGGAGGCAAAGGCCGACAGCCTCAGGTTCCGGATGAAGGTTGTCTCATCCTGGGGCCAGCTGGGCAAGTAGCGAAAGAATGCGGGCGCCCAATCAAATCAATCAGGTCATTAGTTGCTTGATCCTTTTTGCCCTAACCGGATTCACCTTTCCGCGGGATCACGGACCGCACGAAGACACTGCCAATGAGTGGTGGTATTTCAGCGGCGTGCTGAATGATGACGGGGGGACAACTTATTCCTATTGCTACATCGTTTTCCGTTTCCCGAGAACCGGGATATGGGTTTTTAACATGACGAACCTGGAGACTGGCGAACCCGTGTTCGGGGGTGTTGAGATATACCCTCTTACGGCCAGAAATAAGGCCCTCCTGGATACGCTTGACCTTACGATTGAAAACAGGTATCTCAGATACGCTGGAAAGGACTCTTTCGCTTTTGGTTTTGATGAGCCGGCTTTTTCGCTTGACCTGTTGGCTTTCGGATTGAAGCCTCCTGTTCTACACGGAGATGACGGTTACGTTGTTGTGGGAGAATACGACACATCAGCCTATTACTCCTTTACCAGGATGGCCGCGAAGGGCAAAATGGTGTTGAGGAACGAGACGAAGATTCTATGGGGAGACGCGTGGATGGATCACCAGTGGGGCAGGTGGGACGCCGGAAAAAGATACGACTGGTTTTCCTTCCGGTTTGAGGATGGGACGGAGATGATGCTCTACCGGTTCCGTGACGAGGAAGGAAACCCCGTTGAACAATACCAGCTTGGCACCTACATTGATGAGAAGGGGAATCGCCTTGTCTTTAAAGATTTCCAGGCAGATCCCCTTGGCCACTTTTGGATTGTGACGGATTCTTCCGGAAAATACCCGCTTCGCTGGCGCGTCCGGGTTCCTTCTCTGGGCATTGATGTTACCATAGATGCTACTACCGAGGACCAGTTTTTCTGGCTTGATAAAAGACACCTCGTCTGGGAGGGGGTGTGTCGTATCACCAGCGGGAACAAAAAGGGCTACTGTTTCCTGGAGATGGTGGGTTACTGAGAGCCGCCCTGGCCCGGTTTCTCGTCGCGCCTTGATCCCTCTCTAAACAATGGAGGATAATATTCACGCGTTGACGCGTTGTCGCCATTGCTCATGGGACATTCCCCGGAACAATTTCCGCGGGGAGGGGGTCTAAATGGCAGATGTGGACAAAGAGAGCCTGTTTGAGGGACTCGTGGAGGATTACATGGAGAGGATATATAACCTTTGCTACTATATGACCGGGGAGACGGAAGCGGCCCGGGACCTCACCCAGGAGTCCTTTCTCAGAGCCTACAAGGCCCTGGACAAGTTCCGCGGCGAGAGCTCCTATTACACCTGGCTCTACAAGATAGCTCTCAACAGGTGCAGAACATACCTCAAGAAAAAGGGTAGGGAGCGGAATGTGTCTCTTGATGAGCTTGAGGATTCTGGATGGGATCCGGCCGAGGACCCGCCGGACAACATGCTTGAGATCATGACCGTGAGAAAAGCGCTGGCATCCCTGCCCTCTGAACACAGGGAGATCCTCCTCCTGTTTTACTTTGACGAGTTGAAATACGAGGAGATAGCCGAGGCCCTGGACATCCCCATGGGGACGGTGAAGTCCAGGCTTGCCAGGGCAAAATCTGCCCTGAAGGAGGCGATAGGAGATGAGCCGTAGAATGGACGACGAACGCATAGACGAGATCCTCAGGGGCCTGCCCAGGGTCCAGCCGCCCCCTGGCCTCAAGAGGGAGATATATGCGAGGGCAAGGGAGGCCAGTTCCAAGAAGAAGTGGCTCTGGGCCCTTAGTCCCATACCAGCGGCCGCGCTCGCGGGTGTCCTGGTTGCCGTTCTGCTCAATACCTGGCACAGGAAACCAGCCCCGACCCCGTTCCCACACGAACCACTTGTTGTGGCGCCAGCTGACGGAGAAGTTCTCCTGCCGGAGGAGGTTGAGTTCATGACCTATGGCGGGGAGGGCAGGGTTGAGCTGGACGGCATTCCCGTTGCCGCGAAACAACAGAAGGAGCCGGGCGCTTTCATATATATACCCCAGGACCTTGAGCCCGGCTACCACAGGGTCGTTATAGAGATAGATGGCAAGAAGGTTGAGGCTTCGTTCTTTGTGGAGGAACCAGAATGATACTGGTCGCGCTCACCGGATTTCTCCTTGTCCAGGCCAATCCCTCGGAGCTGGAGCTGGAGTCCGGCGAGAGCCAGCGCATTGAGATAACGGCCGCGACCATGACGGGAAAGGTCAAGGACTTTGAGCTGAGCGCCAGGGTTATTCCAGAACAAAGGGGCTACTTCGCGGATGGCAAATTCATAGCTGGCGAACCAGGCCCCGGCCTCATCATATTTGAGGTCAAATACAAGGACCAGGTCGGCATTAAGGCCGTCCCGGTGAAGGTTCTCAGCGCGCAGGAGGGGCTTTCTCCGAAGGAGGCTGTCCTGGCAGTGGGAGATACCCTGATATTCTCCGTGAAAACTGGAACCCCAGAGACATGGAGAGTAATGCCCCCCTGGCTTGGCACAATAGAGAACGGGGTCTTCGTCGCGGAAAATTCCGGCAGGGGCGTCATTACCCTTAAGACCGATGCCGGGTTCTACAAAGCAAAGATAGTGATAGAGGGCGCGGAATCCGAACCCGTTGTTCTCTACCCATCTGAGGCTGTCCTCTTTCCCGGAGAGGAGATAAGCTTTTCCGTGCCACCGTCAGGCGCGCTTTCGGTTGACCCGCCTGACCTGGGAAGGATTGAGGGCGGGAAGTTCATCGCGGAGAGGCCCGGCAACGGACTGGTATGGGCTACCTGGGAGGAATCCGGAGTCCGCAAGACAGCAAAATCTTTCCTCAGGGTCCTGCCAGCGGTTTTCCTGAAACCCGGCCAGTCCATGGATATACCCCTACCAGGCAAGGCAAGGAAGGCGAATGTGGAGGTCTCTGGTAAGGGCTTGACAGCGGAGGTCAGCTCCGGGAGCCTCGTCCTCACCGCCACGGGTATCGGCTACGGGACCATAACAGTTCAGAAGGGCAAGGGCAAGAACAAGCGAATCCTTCCCTACATAGTCGGTGATAAACTCGTCAGCATGGGGCCGAGGGAGGTTTCCCTTTCGCCCGGCGAGGAATTCAGGCCAGCGCCACTCGCTTCCGTCAAGAGCAAGAGCACATCCTTCTCCTTCAGCGTGGTGCCACCAGAGGCTGGTTGGATAGAAGGCGGTGTTTTTAAGGCCGGGGAATGGAGGGGCGAGGCGTGGCTAATCGGTGTCGCGCCAGAGAGCGAGGGTGGATCAGGGGGATTCGTTCGCCTGATAATCGTTCCGAAGAAATAACCGGGAATCACTCCCGGTTTTCAACTATCTCCTCTGCCCTATAACTGCTTCTGACCAACGGCCCTGCGGCCACATGCTCGTAGCCCAGTTCCTGTGCCCACCTCGCATACATGGCGAACCGTTCCGGCTCCACGAAACGATGGACTGACAGGTGATTCCTGGTTGGCTGGAGATACTGGCCAATGGTTATCGCGATTGCCCCAGCGTCCCTTATATCCCGCAGGGTCTCAGCTATTTCGTCATCCGTTTCCCCGAGACCCACCATGAATCCGGATTTCACGAGCGCCCTGCCATCCTTTGCCGCAATACTGAGAACACTAAGCGATACCTCATAATCAGCTCGCCTGTCCCTTACCAACGGGGTCAGGCGTCTGGTTGTTTCGGTGTTGTGCGCGAAGACATCTGGCTCCGCGTCAAGAACAGCCCTTATCGCCCCCTCTTTTCCGAGGAAATCCGGAACAAGGACCTCAACCATCGCGCCGGTTTTTTTCACCGCCTCTATGGTTTTTGCGAAATGCCCCGCGCCCCCATCGGCCAGGTCATCCCTCGTTACTGAGGTTATCACCGCGAACCTTATCCCCATCCTCTTGACTGCTTCAGCGACGCGCTTGGGTTCGTCGGGTTCAAGGGGCCTCGGTTTTCCCGTTGCAGTAGCGCAGAAACCACATCGCCTGGTGCATACATCGCCCATGATCATGAAGGTCGCTGTTCCGCGGCCCCAGCACTCGGATATGTTCGGGCAACGCGCCTCCTGGCAGACCGTGTTCAGCCGGAGCTCACGGAGAACCCGGCTCGTTCCAGCGAATTCCCCCCTTCCTGGCAGGGGAACCCTGAGCCAGGGAGGCTTTCTTTTCGGTTGTTTGTTGCTGGTTCCTGGTTCCTCATCACGGCCGTGGGAAGGGGGAGTTGCTGATGGGGCTGGCATTACAAGCTATCCTGCATTTGGCGGGTTAGAAAACCCTCGCTGGGAATTGAATTGATCCGGGCTCCGCAGAGGGACCCGGCTACAAAGAGCCGGGGCTATCCAAAGAGCCGGGGCTAATCTTTGCAATTTGATGCTTTCCAACCTCACCTTTTTCTGAGAACCAGCCATTCCCCTATTGCCAGGCCGTCCAGGTCAGACTTCAAAAGGGTGTCAACAGCGTCGGATGGCGAACAGACTATCGGGTCTCCGTGCAGGTTGAACGATGTGTTCAGGACAGCTCCCACCCCTGTTTCCGCCTCAAAGGACTTTATGACCCTGTAGTATGTTGGGTTATCCTCTTTTCTCAGGACCTGCGGCCTGGCGGTGGCATCAGCCGGGTGCAGTGCCGCGGGGATTTCCCTTCTGGCCAAGGGGGTTGTTGGGAAGGCGATCATCATGTAGCTTGCCGGATGATCCTTCGGATTCACGATGTAGTCACGCCTGCGCTCGTAGAGCACGGTTGGCGCGAACGGCATCCAGAAGTCCCTCATCTTTATTGCTTTGTTTATCCTGTCCACTACCCCCCTGTCCCTGGGATCAGCCAGTATGCTCCGGTTCCCTAATGCCCTGGCACCGAACTCCATCCTGCCGAAGAACCTCGCGATTATCTTCCCCTGAGCCAGCAATTGGCCAACCTTTTCGTGAATCCCTTCGCCCTCATGGGATACAACGAACCCGCCGTCCAGGCCCTCAAGCGCCTCACGGATTTCCTCGTCGCTGAATTCCGGTCCGAGATAAAGCGTTTCCAGCGGTTGGTGGCTGTTTTTTCCGGTCTCCAGGAACGCCATCATTGCCGCGGCCAGGGCGAGGCTCTCATCCCCAGCTGATGGCATGATGAAGAGCTCATCCACACCATCGGCTTCCAGTATGAGGTTGTTGAGCTTCACATTCATGAAGACCCCGCCCGCTAAAGCCAGGGACGAAACGCGCGTTTTCTTAACGGCCGCGCCAGCCCAGGATGCAATCGTTTCCTCAAGGACTCTCTGCGCGGCAAAGGCTACCGCGTCAAACCTGATGCCAGCGAGGTCTTTGCGCAATTTCTTCAGGTAATCCCTCTTCCACGCGCCGGATTTGTTGATGAAGGCGAGTTTCTCTGGAATCACCGCGAAGTATTCGCTGAGTATCCTGTATGCCTTCTCACCCATGTCATCAGGCGCGTATGGCGCGAGGCCCATGACCTTGTATTCGTGCGACAGAGGCTTCATACCGAGGTGCTGGGTTACCCGCGTGTAAAACTCGCCTATTGAGTTATAGTTGGAAACGGACGAGAGCCGAACGATTTTTCCTCCCCTGCCAATGGACACTGTCGCGGAGAGCATGTCCCCGGAGCCATCAGCTGTCAGCACCAGGTTCTCGTTTCTGCCAGAGAACAAATGCGCGCCAAGGCCGTGCGCGGTGTGATGCTCGTAGAACAGGGTTGGCGCGTTTATACCCATTTCCGCTAGCCGGGATGCCACAGCGCGCTTTCTTTTTCTAACTATGCCGCCGGAAAGAAGCCTCGCACCCGAAAGCCAGGCGCCGTTGTATAGCCAGGGCCTGGGCATGACCCTTGTCGCGGCCCAAAAAAACCTTTTGCCGGGGTGCGCCATTTCAAAGTCCGCTGATGTTATTGGCGGGAAAAGCGTTGCTATTCCAACTATTCCCACATCCCCCGGGCCCGCGCCGGCAAGCCTCAGGGCTTCGGATATTGCCCTTTCCGGGAATCCGCCCCACTCCTTTTTCCGGTTCAGGCGCTCCTCGGATACCGCGGAAACAAGCTTCCCATCAACCACGACAGCGGCCGTGGCCGTGTGTCCATCGTGAATTCCGAGGCTTATCAAGCTGTATATTATAAAGCTTTTCTCTTTGTTGCGTCTCGTTGTTCGGAAGCACTCCGGTTTTTGCTGTTACCTGCCCCTTGAAGGGATCAGGCTAGCCCCTTTCATCAATCATATCGGGGATCCCATTTGTGTTTTTGCGACTAGAACTTTTTATCCCCCAGTAGATAGGGTTGTGGGTATCCAAAGCTTGAAAAGCCTCAGCTCATACATCATAATTTGAAACCCATGGTGCCCGTTATAATGGCGCTTGTCCTTGCCGATACCGGCGCGGGCATATCCCTCTCGCTCCCGGAGGCCTGGGTTCCATCTGAGCAGACCATGTCCCCCGGCATTACCTTGACCTGCGGCAAGCTGAAGGCCACCCTCTATTACAGGTCAGTCATGGGCAAGGGCTGGACCCAGCTTGATGTTATAAGGGTCAACCAGGAGAAGACCAGGGAATTCATGGAGGCCTCCCGTTACTCAAAGCAGGGCGCGATGGAGGAAATAAATGCCGAGGGGGCTGTTCTATATAGGTCTTGGGCCTGTGCGATGAAGTCCGACGGGGATCATGTCGTCTACATCGTGACCGCTGGTTGGAGGATGGGGGAGCGCGGCATACTGAACATGTTCATGGAAATGAAAATTGAGCTTCTGGGTGCCCTCAAGTTCAGCCAGGAAGACGAAAAAGCAATTGACCAGCTTCTCCGGGGTTTTTCCTTCCAGTAGCCTGTAGCCTGATTTGCGAAATCCCCTTAGCCCTTTGATTCTTGGGCGATTGCCCCGCTCAGTTCGCTCGCGGCCCTCTCTGGCGCCACCGAGAGTATGTGACACCCCGTGTCCAGCTCAAAACCGGCCATGAAACCCGTCCTGGGGATTATCTCCGCGCGCCAGTGCCATCCCCGGGGCATTGTTTTAATTATAATGTTGTAGTCCGGATCGGCCAGGATCGCCCTGATTCCAGCCAATACCCTCTTGAAAATCCTGGCCAGGCCCGTGGTATCCTCTGGCAAAAGCCCCTGGTGTTCCGCGGGTATTATCCAGGTTTCATACGGGAACCGGGATACCTCCGGACAAAAGGCTATCAACCCCTTATCCTCGTGGAAGATGTGGCTCTTTTTCGCTGTTTCCTCAACAGGGCACTTTCGGTTCTCCTGAAATGACGCCTCCCTTTCAATTGCCGGAGGCAGGAATGGGAGTCCGATCACCTGGGTGTGGATGTGCTTGCGTGAAGCGCCAGCGGTCATTCCGTGGTTGTGGAACAGGCTTACATACCTTATTTCGTCCAAAGAATAGGCCTTTTCAACGCGTTCCCGCCAGACACCGATTGTCCTCGCGAGGTCCTCTTCCGGCAGATCGGGAAGCGAAACCCCGTGGATGTGCGAATCAACTATCACCTCGTGGCAGTCGGTCGCGGGATACTTGTTCGGGAAGACCCTTATCCTCCATGGCTCACCCACCCTCATTATCTCTGGTGGGGTCATGTCCTCGTTTCCGGGGCAGAAAGGGCACGGGCCCTCTTCGCCTGAGAAATCAAGCGGCCTTTTGCTCCTTTCCTCTGCGAATATTGAGCAGAAACCCCTCATGGAATCCCAGCAGAAGCGGCTCACGGACAAATTATATCAGTTGCCGGTTGCCGATTGCCACCCGCGCAGGAACGAATGCCCTTGATGACCCCTTCAGCTCTCTCTTGAAATACTGCTCGGATTTCAGCTTCAGGGCAGAACATGCCAGATGGCGTCAGAATCCCATGATTCCGACGCTGTTCCATTACAACCAAAATAGTTGTTGCGGGTCATCTTTCGGATTTAAGCTATTCGCTCTGGAGGAAAGCCATGGCTTACAAAGCCCTTGATTTCTTTAACGTGGATGCCCTTCTCTCCGATGAGGAGCGCATGATCCGGGATACCGCGAGGGAGTTCACCGAGCGTGAGATTCTGCCCGTAATAGCCGATTGCTGGGAGGAGGCCCGTTTCCCGAAGGAGATAATCCCCAAAATGGCCGAGCTCGGTTTTCTCGGCCCGTTTATCCCCGAGGAATACGGGGGTGTTGGCGCGAGCTACACCGTCTACGGGCTTATATGTCAGGAACTTGAGCGCGGGGATTCCGGAGTCCGTTCGTTCGGTTCAGTCCAGGGGAGCCTGGTCATGTATCCCATCTGGAAGTTCGGTTCAGAGGAACAGAGAAAGACCTACCTCCCGAAGCTCGCTTCGGGCGAGATGATTGGCTGTTTCGGTCTCACGGAGCCTGACGCTGGCTCTGACCCTGGCTCAATGAAGACCCGTTGCAAGTGGGATGGCGATGGATGGGTTCTGTCCGGCAACAAGATGTGGATAACCAACGGCACCATAGCCGACATAGCCATTGTCTGGGCGAAGGACGAGGAGGGGAGGATAAGGGGATTCGTCGTGCACAAGGATGACCCCGGCTTTTCAGCGCCGGAACAGAAGCACAAGGTTTCCCTTCGGGCTTCCGTGACCTCCGAGCTCGTCCTTGACGATGTCAGGATCCCGGCTGATCGCGAGCTCCCGAACACTGAGGGCCTGAAATCTCCGTTGATGTGCTTGACTTCTGCCAGATACGGCATAGCCTGGGGAGCGGTTGGCGTCGCACAGGCCGTCTTTGACGAGGCTCTCAATTATAGCCTTGAGCGCGTCCAGTTCGGAAAACCAATAGGCTCTTTCCAGCTGACCCAAAAGAAGCTCGCGGACATGGCCACCGAGATAACCAAAGCGCAACTGCTCGCGTATCACCTGGGCAGGCTCGCGGACAAGGGCGAGATGAAATTCTACCATGTGTCAATGGCGAAGCGGAACAATGTCGCGATGGCCCTCAAATGCGCGAGGGAGGCCCGCGCCATACTGGGGGCGAACGGCATATCCCTTGAATATCAGGCAATAAGGCACATGTGCAACATGGAGTCTGTCCATACCTACGAGGGGACATACGAGGTTCACACCCTGATCCTTGGTGAGACCCTGACCGGAATTCCGGCTTACCGGGGATAGCTATCAGGCTGAAAGGTTATTTCAGACGGGTTGGTTTACTAAGCCCGTTGATGCAAAATAGCTTTTAGCTGATTGCCCGCTTGACGCCTATTTTTTCCTCATCCACAGGGGGACAACGCCTATGGCTGTTGGCACAAGACAAACCGCAAAGTAGGTCAGGGACAGGGCTATGCATGCTTCATCAGGCATGAACGGCCTGAACAAAAAGAGAAAGGCCCCTTCCCTGACCCCGAAGCCGCTCACGGAAACCGGTAGCATGGCAAGGAGGTTCACCGTTGGCACGAAGATCAGAGATGCCCAGAGCGGCGGCCAGTAGCCAAGCGCACCGGAGACCAGGTGTCCCACTATTGCGAAAACCACCTGCAAAACCAGGGCCAGCAGAAAGGTCAAGAAGAGGAGGCCGGGCCTTCTCCCATAGAAATGGAATGCCCTGAGAAAGCTCATGGCCCTTTCTCCTATTCTGAGCCACCTCAGCCGGCCGATCGTTTTTTCCGCTAGAGTGATAAAGGGATCGGTAAAGGCCAGGATCGTCCCTGCCAGGAGTAGAATGGCCAGGATTGCCACCGGAACCCTCAGGTCAGAATGAACCCACACCGCGGCCAGCGCGGTGAAGGCCAGGATGATGAAACCCGTAAGCCTGTCAGCGACTATTGATGCGGATACCTTTGCTAGTCCCCCGTGTTTCCTGACCATCCAGGCGCCACGGACAACATCAACCCCCGCGCCTGCTGGCAGGAAGTTACCGATGAAGAGCCCGGCGAACATTGCCCAGAGGGTGTCCGGGAACGAGACCCTGAGCCCGTGCGCGCGCATGAAAAGGTGCCAGCGGAACCCCGCGAGGATGTAGCCGGACAACGCGATGAACATGCACGCGACCAGGAGCCAGATGTTAGCGCCAGCCATCTCGCTGAGGACGCGGCCCGGGTTCACCTTCCAGAGGATGAGTGCGAGGATGCCGCCGGATATCGCCAGGCGGAGAAGCACATCCAGGACCTTTTTCAGTTTTTCAAATTTCTTGGCCAGTGGGAAATTATATCAGGTGCCAGTTGTCGGATGCCAGTTGTTCCGGACCGCGGGTTGTTTTTCGGGTTCGTTTTGAAATAGATGCTTTAGTAAGCCCTTCTTCTCATTTCCTCCTCTACCGAGGCCGCGACTATGCCCAGGAGCGAGAATTCCATTATCAGATGGCTTCCACCGTAGCTGGCGAATGGCAATGGCAGGCCCGCGACCGGAAAGAGTCCGAGGACGGAAAGGAGGTTGAACGAGGCATGGTAGAATATTATTGTCATTGCGCCCATGACCAGGTTTCTCAGATACTGGTCTTCCGTGAACTCCGCGGCCCTGACCAGGCTCCAGAGCAGGGCACAGAAAAGCCCTATTATCAGGGCGCATCCCACAAATCCAAATTCCTCGCCTATTGCCGCGAAGATGAAGTCGGTCTGGGCCTCCGGCAGGAACTCCAGGCCCTTCTGTGTCCCCTTGCCGTAACCCTTGCCGAAGAAACCACCGGAACCAATGGCGACCCTGGCCTGAAGGGCCTGCCAACCCGCGGCCGTGCTCTGGGCCTTTGGAGCGACAAAAGCGATCACCCGTTTTCGCTGGTATTCCTTGAGAACACCCTTCCAGACTAGTGGCGTTGCCAGGCCCACTGCCACCACCATTGTTGTGATGCCCACGGTGTAGCCCCAGCGCCTCTTCATCAGCCTGGATAAGGCGAATACCCCTAGAACCAGGGCTATGAAGCTCCAGAGCCAGAAAGAGGACGCCGCGGCAAAAAGCGGCGCATAAAGGAGAAGAAGCAGGGGGAGCCGGACGCCAGAAACCACCAGGAGAGTTGTAAGCATGGCGATAACCGCCCCCGCGGTCGCGAGGTCAGGTTCAACGAAGATGAGCACAAAGGCCAGCATTGAATACCCAACCGCAACCATTACCCGTGTTGTTTTCGGAGACCATGTGTCCAGTGTTTTTGAAAGAACGAGAAGGAGCGCGAGCTTGGCAAGCTCCGATGGCTGAAACTTCATGAACCCAAATGAGAACCAGCGTTTCACTCCTGGTCCGCCGAGGAACAGGACAGCTATCAACAGAACCACCGATACCAGATAGATTATCTCGGCCCCTCTTCGCAGTGTTATTGGAGAAACCGCCTTGTAAAAGAACAAAAAAGCCATCGCGCCCAGTCCCAGCCAGATTAACTGTCGGAACGCGTAGCCTGTCCCCACGGAGAACAACTCCACCATAGCCACGATCGTTATCCCCAGGGCAAAGAACAGCGGGGAAAACCTCCTCATTTCCGTTCCTGGTTAGAACACAGAAATATCGCTTTCAGGCCAGTCATTCTATCTCCTCCGGTTCCTCCGATTCTCCGGGTTTCTTTTTCATCACGAAAAGCGGAGCGGGCGGCAGGCCGAAATATCTCCTTATCAGTTCCCTCGCGACCGGCGCGGCCGCCCTGGCGCCAGCGCCCCCGTGTTCCACAACCACTGCTCCGGCTATTTCCGGATCCTCGTATGGCGCGAAAAATATGAACAGCGAGTGATCAGGACCGCGCGGGTTCTGCGCGGTTCCGGTCTTTCCGCCGAAACTAAAGCCGGGGAGCCGACAGCTTTTGGCGGTCCCGGATTCCACAACCAGGAGCATCCCTCTCTTTACTGCCTCCCTGTCATTTTCCGAAAGCGGAATTCTCAGCGTCTCCGGCGGGACATAGATTTCTTCACCGATCTGCATTATGATATGCGGCAGTGGCATTTCGCCCCTGGCGACCAGGGCCGCGACCATGGCCATGTGGACCGGGGTAAGCAGGAGTTCCCCCTGACCTATTGAGAGGTTCAGGGTGACACCGCCAAGCTGTTTCCCGAAGTTCTTCCTGTAATAGTCAATGCTCGGGATCAGCGCGGGCTTCTCTCCGCCAACCCCCAGGTCATACTTCCTTTTCAGAAAACCGAAACGCTCAATCTCGTAAAGAAATGTCGGAAGGCCCATGCGCGTTCCAACGGAGTAAAAATATGTGTTGCAGGAATGCTCTATGCCGTGAGCCAGGTCCAGACATCCATGGAAACCCGTGCACTTGAAGAACCTGGTTCCCATCTGCATCCCGCCGGCGCAACAAAACACGCTGTTCGGGGTTATCGCTCCAGAGGCAAGCCCGGCCATGGCTACTACCGGTTTGAATGTTGATCCTGGTGGATACATGCCAGATACTGCCCTGTTCAGTAGAGGGGAGCCCGGAGCCGAGAGCGCCGCGGTCTTTTCATCTGATGTTCCGTAGACCATCGTCCATGAACCCACATACGGTTTGGTATATAGAACCAGTATCTCGCCAGTCTTTATGTTTATCACCACGGCGGCCCCAGACCTGTATCCTCTGAAAAGGGTATCAGCAGCCTCCTGTAGCCTGGAATCCAGGCTGAGCTTGATATCCTTTCCCTGCAAGGGTTCCTCCTGAGGGTATATGTCTTCCATTACCACCCTGCCCTTGGCATCAACCATCAGATATTTCGTTCCCGGTGCCCCCATCAACTCCTCGTTGAGGGCCTTCTCAAGCCCTGCCTTGCCGACCCCTTCCGCATCAACATAGCCCACCACGGGAGAGAGCGGCCCTGAGTGCGGATATGTCCTGGTGAACCAGGGTAACATGAGGAGCCACCTGAAGCTCTCCGAGCGTTCCATCACGGCCAGCGCCCTGTCGTGTGGAATGCCTTTTGCCAGGACCGCGTAACCCAGGTAACTCTGTTTGACTGAAAGGCTTTCAGCCCCTATTGCTACCCTGAGATTTTCCACTTCTTCATCGGTAAGCCCCGTGTCCCCCAACATTGCCACTGCCATAAAGCGCGGCTCCCAGCTCGCGAGCACAACCCCGTTTCTGTCCATTATCCTGCCCCTTATCGGTGGAATGGGGACCCTTCTCAGGTAATTGGTCTCCGCCTGGCCGCTGAATTCCCCCGCTCTGATAACCTGCATGTGGAATGCCCTGATAAGAGCGCCCACGAGGGCGATGGTGAAGAACGCGACTACAGGGATTATTCTTCTTTCCATGGCAAATAGAGCAGGTATGCCAAGAGGCCCGTCAGGGCCGAGCCGCATGCCGCGTCAAGGAAGTTCAGTCCCTCTCCGTGAAACAAAGGTGGGATTAGCTTGAAGGCCATTCCCCAGATGAGAAAATATATGGCCAGCGGCCACCCGCGGAGGTTTGTCTCTTGTCTCGCGTAGAGCGAGGCACTGGCAAGGAGCACATACATCAGTGGCGTGATCCACGGATCGGATGGATAAAGCCCCTCGCTAAGGAGCCCAAGCGCTATTCCAAGGACCAGCAAAACCGGATACGGGCAATTGATTGACATGGCCGCGAAAAGCGAGACCGACAGGTCAGGAAACCCCGGAAACCGGACCCGCGTGAGCGCAACGGCAAAGACGATAGCCAAGGCCGCGTAGGTTCCGGTGAGCCAGCCCCCCCTCATCTTTCCCTCGCCCCCCCGCGGATCACGGTGAAATTTCTCAGCTTCTGGGGTTGATAAAGGGGTTTTGCCCTTACCTCCAGGAATGGTTTTTCTGTTCTGTAGACATTCTCCACCACCGCGACCGGGACGCCCGGCGGGAGGAACCCCGCGAGCCCGGATGTTATCAGCGTGTCCCCGGCCCTGACATCCTCCCAGCTAGGTATGTAGTCAACAATGGGGTTGTCCCCGCCGACGAAAACGCCCACTACCAGGCTCCTGGTGTCCAGGACGCCTGCCAGGAAATCCGGCGAGAACGGCGTGATTATTGATGAGGTGTTGGCCTCAACCTCCGAGACCCTGCCTGCCAGAGCGCCCCCGCTCATGACAATATCCCCCGGTTCAAGCCCGCGGTTTTTCCCCACATCCACGATTATCCTTTCCGGGATACCCGGAGGGTCAAACCTGAGCGGCCTCGCTGTTTCAGAACTACGCCTTTCTCCGAATGGTAGCGCTTTGTTCCCGAGCTCCATTGCTAACCTCGCGTTCTCCTCCAGGAGGTAATCCCTCTCTGATCTCAAGTGCAGGATGTCCAGGATGAGCGCCTCGGCCTTGAGCGCTGGCACATAGAAGGTTGCAAGCAGTGTGTTGTGGACGATTCTTCGCGGGAACGGCAGGAGAAATATCCCGGCCACGAATATGGCCAGGAGAAAGCGGTGAATATCCTTCATTTCAGTGAGCAGAACCGAAGGCCCGAGAGGCAGACCGTGAGTCTTTTTTGCGCATACGATCGCAGACTTTCAGTTCCAGGCGTAAGACAAGGGGGAAGAGCGAGTAGCGATGAGTGCGTGAACCAGGCCGCTGTTGACGAACAGGGAACAACGGGCAACGAACAACCGGATTGCTCGTATCCTGCCATCTGCAATCTGTCAGTGGGGGTGTGCATCCGGGACACCCTTCACCTCCCGGCAGGTTTCCTGGTCGGAAGGATGACGCCCCTGTATTTCTTGAGGTTCTCCATTATCTTTCCCACGCCTATGGCCACGCACTCAAGGGGCTTGTCCACCACCCTTACCACCAGACCCGTTTCCTCCTTTATCAGGAGGTCCATGCCCCTGATGAGTGCGCCGCCACCGGTCAGGTGTATGCCGCGCTCTATTATGTCCGCCATCAGATCAGGAGGGGTTGCTTCAAAGGCCCTGCGTATGGCCTCCAGGATCTGCGAAACCGGCTCCCGGAGCGCCTCGCGCACCTCCGACGGTGTTATCTCAACCACCTGGGGCATGCTGTTCACCAGGCTCTGGCCCCTTACCTCCATTGGTTCCAGCGCCTCCTCGGTGGGATAGACATTTCCTATGGCTATTTTTATCTTCTCCGCGGTCTGTTCCCCTATAAGTATGGTGTATTTTCTCCTTATGTAGTTGATTATGGCCTGGTCCATCTCGTCCCCAGCGATGGGGATGGAGGCCTGGGCGACTATTCCACCCAGGGATATTACCGCTATCTCGGTTGTGCCACCCCCTATGTCAACGACCATGTAGCCAGTGGGGTCGTGGATTGGCAGGTCCATGCCCACCGCGGCCGCAACCGGCTCCGCCACGAGATAAACCTCCCTCGCGCCCGCGGCCTCGCCGGCATCACGGACGGCCTTGAGCTCAACCTCGTTCGCGCCTGACGGGACCCCGACATAGAGCACTGGCTTCGCTATGGTGTTCTTCATTACCCTGGACAGCAGAGAGGCTATCATCACATTCACCAGGTCAAGGTTCTCTATTACCCCATCCTTTATGGGCCGTTTGGCCATTATGGTCTCGTGGGTCTTCCCCAGCATTAGCTTTGCCTCCGCGCCCACCGCGATGGGCTTGCCTGTCGCGAGGTCAACCGCGACAACCGATGGCTCACGGATCACTATGCCCTTTCCCTTCACATATACGAGTGTGTGCGCGGTGCCCAGGTCAAGAGCAACCTCTGTCCTGAAAATGGAGCGAATCCAATCCAGAATTCCCACAGGTTGAAAATTTTAAGGCTATAGACCAACGCGGGGCAAAGATGATGTATCCCCCGGCTTTGGCCCCGGGGTTTAAAAAGCCCGAGAAAATTCCGCTAACCCTGCTTAGCAGGCTGATTCCCTGAGTTCTCTATCCCCTCAGCTTCCCCAAAGCCCTCGTCATGATGTCCAGGCCCTTCTTTATGTCATCCTCGGTGACATCCAGGTGGGGCCTGAAACGAACCCCGAGCTTGCCGCAGGTGAGGCACAACAGTCCCTCGTCAAAGAACGCCTGCCATATCTTGCCCTGAAGGTCGGGTGTGGCCGCGTCAAAAGCGAGCATGAGACCCCTGCCGCGAGGGTTGTTTATCAGGCCGGGGAATAGGTCAGTCAGATTCCTCAGGCCCGAGAGGAAAACCTCACCCATTTTGGCCGCGTTCTCAACCAGATTCTCTTCCTCAATGATCTCAAGGATCCTGGTTGATCTGACCATATCAACCAGGTTGCCGCCCCAGGTGGAATTCAGCCTGCTCTTGCTCTCATGTAGGGGCGCGAAGACATTTTCTTTCACCATGGAGAGCTTCTCACCCCTTGCCATCATCCCGCCGAGCTGGACCTTCTTCCCGAACGCCACCATGTCCGGGGCCGCCTCAGCTGGGAAGTGCTGGAAACACCACATTTTACCCGTTGTTCCCAGGCCCGTCTGGACCTCGTCGTATATGAGCATGATGTCGTTCTCGTCGGCTATCTGCCTGAGCGTGACGAAGAACTCCGGGCGCATGTGGTTGTCTCCACCCTCGGCCTGGATGGGTTCAATGATTATCGCGGCTATGTCGTTAGGGTGTTCCTTCAAAATGGCGCTTATCTCGGCAAGTGCCTGGTCTTCCTTGCGCTCGGCTTCATCCCTTGCCTCGTCTGTCAAGGGGAACCTCAGCTTGGGGTTTGTCACCCTGAACCAATCAAATTTCGGGAAATACTTGTATTTCCTCGGGTCAGCGGTGTGGGTCAGGGACATGGTGTAGCCCGTCCTGCCGTGGAAACCATCCTCAAACCCTATTACCCTCGTTCCCAGCGGTCTGCGCTCTTCCTGCGGGTCGTTCTTGATCAGGCCCTTTGCCATGTTGAGGCGAACCTTCCAGTCAAAAGCGGCTTTCAGCGCGTTCTCAACGCCAAGCCCGCCGCCCTCAACAAAGAATAGGTGCTTCATCCCCTCCGGGACAGCGACCCTCCGGAAGGCCTCCACGAAGTCCGCCATCTCCTGGGGCCACATGTCAGAGAGGGATGGTTTTTGGATACCCGCCCAGGCAAGCTTTTCAAGGAATTCCTTTTCAAGAAGTTTAGGATGATCATATGAGACAGCTGATGTGGCGAAAAACGCCTTGAAGTCCAGGAACTCCCTTCCGGACCCAGCGTCAAAGAGCCACGAACCGTGGCTCCTCCTTATGTCCGGGATAACATTGGTCCAGAGGTCATCCTGGAGCCCGGCAATCCCGCGCTCCGGGTCACCGACGATGGCCTTGTGAACCCTGTCTTTAAGGTTAGCATTAGTATGCATGATAACCTCCACTCACCTCCGCAAAAGCGGAGCAGGCCTATATTATCCGGCATTGCCTCTTGCTGTTTCAACCACGAGGCCTGGATTATAATTTCAGCATGTTCCGAATAGAGCATGCCCGTGATTTTGTCGGCCAGGAAGTTACCCTGAGAGGGTGGCTCGCGAACCTTCGTTCCTCTGGCAAGATACACTTCCTGATAGTCCGCGATGGCACGGGATTCCTGCAGTGCGTTATCGCGAAGGGTGATGTTCCTGACCAGGATTTTGAGGTCGCGGGTTCATTGGGTCTGGAAAGCTCGGTTGAGATAACAGGCACGATCAGGCAAGACCCCCGCGCGCCGGGCGGCTACGAGATGACCGGCAGTGGCCTCAGGCTTGTTTCCCCGGCCTTTGACTATCCCATATCAAAGAAGGAACATGGGGTCGCTTTCCTTATGCCCCTGCGGCATTTGTGGGTCCGTTCCCGCAAGCAGTGGGCTTTATTGCGAATAAGGGCGGAGGTTGAAAAGGCCATATTTGACTGGCTGGACAGCCACGGGTTCATCCGTTTTGACGCGCCCATACTCACCCCCTCCGCGTGCGAGGGCACGAGCACCCTTTTCGCGGTGGACTACTTTGGTGAGCAGGCCTACCTTTCCCAGTCTGGACAGCTATACCAGGAGGTCGGGGCATACGCGTTTGGCAGGGTCTATTGTGCTGGGCCAACATTCCGCGCCGAGAAGTCAAAGACCCGCAGGCACCTGACCGAGTTCTGGATGATTGAGCCGGAGGTCGCGTGGGCAGGCCTTGATGACATAATCCCGATAATAGAGGACATGCTCGTGTATGTGGTTGAGAGGGTCATTGAGAACCGTGGGACCGAGCTGGAAATCCTTGAGAGGGATACCAAGCCCCTTGAGGCGGTCAAGGCCCCGTTCCCGCGAATAACCTTCAGGCAGGCCTGGGAAATAGTTGCCAGATCAGGCATTCCGGCCAGGCCAGAGGAGGACTTTGGCGCTGACGAGGAGGCCGCGATATCAAATGCTTTTGACAGGCCCGTTTTCATCACGCATTACCCGGCGGCAATAAAACCCTTCTACATGAAGCGGGATCCACACGATCCTTCATTGGTCTTGAATACCGATCTTTTTGCCCCTGAGGGCAGGGGCGAGATCGTCGGTGGCAGTCAGAGGGAGGATGATCCGGATGTGCTCATACAGAGAATGAAGGAGTTAAACATGCCCATAGAGGACTACCGGTGGTATATTGACATAAGGCGCTACGGCCGGGTTCCGACCTCCGGTTTTGGTCTTGGTCTGGAGAGAACCGTGGCCTGGATAGCGGGGGTCCACCACATCCGGGAAGCGATCCCGTTCCCGCGCATGCTTGAGAGGATTTACCCGTGACCCGCGTCGTTCTCTGCACCATTCCCCAGAACAGGGCCGAGACCATGGCCAGCGCCCTGGTCAATAAGGGGCTCGCCGCGTGCGTCAACATCGTCCCCGCGGTGAAATCCATTTACCGGTGGGAAGGCAAGCTATGTGAGGACTCGGAGGCCCTCCTGGTCATAAAGACGACCGAGGAGGCCTTCCCCGGGCTCATGGGGTTCATAAAAGCCAACCACCCCTACACCGTCCCGGAGATAATCGCCCTTCCGGTTTCCGACGGGAACCCGGATTACATCAGCTGGGTGGAGGGGTCTGTCAGGGGCCAGAAATAAGGCCTTGATCGTCCGTGTGTTTTCCGGTATTATTCAAGAGTGCAAGAGGGATGGAAGGTTTAATTTTCCTTACATTAGCTGCGGGAGCCTGCAGCCTTAGACTGTATCTCTCGTATACCGATCCAGACACTGCCAGGGACTGGGAGGGTTTCCTGAGAATAGACGATTCTACCGGCTACATTCTGAACAGCTCACCCTCTGAAATAGCGATCCTGGACTTGAACGATTCATCGGCTGCCAACCTGGTAGCAACCTTCTGGTGTGGGCTTGAGGCTAAATATCCCATTGATAACGAACGCGTGCATTGGGAAGTCCTAAAAAGAATAGAGCAGGAAGGCTTGGATAAAAAAGATCAAGATCTCAAGGATTGGCTAATTCTTTGAAGAAGCTGAGAATAAAGAGAAGAAGTGCTGACTACGATCCGTGGTACATGGATGGTAGTGCTGATGTCGGCGCCGATGCCGAATACGCCCTACTGGAAGCTGGCGACATAATTGCGAAGATTGACGCGATCAAAACGGGCAAAAACTAACCCCGGCCCTCAGGCACCCGGATCCTTAGAATTCCTCGGTGATCATCCTCCGCCTTATCACCTCTGCCCTGTCCCCGCCGTAGGAAAGGAGGGTGACCGGGACACCAACCTCTTCCTCAACCATCTTTATGAACTCAAGGGCCTCGTGGGGGATACGCTCGCCCGTGAATATACCCCAACCCTTCATTGACTTGTAGATTGGCTTGGCGGATTCCAGGCCGTAGAGGGGGAAATCCCTCGTCTTGCCTGATGGCGTCTCGTAGGCAACCGCGACCTGGACCTCCGGGAGGCCCGACAGGATATCCAGCTTTGTCATCATTATCTCGGTCGCGCCGTTCAGCCTGACCGCGTAGCGTAAAGCGGGGAGGTCAAGCCAACCGCACCTTCTCGGCCTCCCGGTTGCCGCGCCGTATTCCCCGCCTTTTTCCCTTATGTGGGCATCCATTTCCTCGTCCATCTCCGTCGGGAAGGGCCCCTCCCCCACCCTGGTGGTATAAGCCTTTGTTACGCCGATGACCCTGTTTATCATGTAGGGGGGGATTCCCAGCCCAACCGCGGCCGCGCCGGCAATGCAGTGCGAGGATGTCACGAATGGGTAGGTGCCGAAATCAACATCAAGAAGTGTTCCCTGCGCGCCCTCCAGGAGGATCTTCTCGTTTCTGTGTTCCCAGAGAAACCCGGAGAGGTCCCCCAGATATGGCTGGATGTCGTTTTTGAAAGGCATCAGGGAATCAATCACTTCCTGAATTGAGAGGCTTGGCTGGCCAAACATCGTCTCAAGCAAAGGATTATTGAAGGAAAGGGAGCGTTCAATTGCTTTCTCAAGGAGGCCCTGGTCCCTCAGAAGCCCTATCCTGACCCCATACCTGGCATACCTGTCCCGGTAGGAAGGCCCTATTCCTCTCTGGGTAGTGCCTATCTTGGAGGTCTTCTCGGATTCCTCAAGCATTCTGTCCTCAAGCTTGTGGAACGGCAGGACAAGCTGGGCCCTCTCGTCAATTATGAGCCTGTCCCGAAGTGGGCCGGAGGCCTTCTCAACCATCTTTATCTCAGCGCAGAGAGCTTCCAGGTCAACCGCTACACCAGCACCAATGCCACCTTTCGTGCCCTGGCGAAGGAGTCCGGTGGGCAGGAGGTGGAGGACATAGTTCTTCTTCCCGATATTAACCGTGTGTCCAGCGTTAGCTCCTCCCTGGAACCTGGCAACTATGCCGAACTCTCCAGAAAGGTAGTCGGCTATCTTGCCCTTCCCCTCATCACCCCACTGCAATCCGACCAGGACAGTGAAAGGCATATTTTTCAGATTTTTACGGTTCCCGGTTCCGGGTTCACGCAACCAATGAGAAACCAGGAACAAGGAACTGTTTTCACAGCTTTATCTTCTCCGCTATGCCACCAAGCACTGGTATTTTCCAGAGCTCGCCCGCCAGGGACTTTATGATCCCCATTATGGAAAGAACCAGCGCGAAGATATAGATAGCTATCTGGACCACGCCCAGTCCCACATCAAAACAACATCCCGCGTAGGGAATGTCAGCCATGCTGATGATGATGTGTATTATGACCTGCAGGATGCCTATGATAAACCCGATGATCCAGAAACCGAACAGCACGATGCCCTGCCTGACATGAAACATAGTGTAAGGGTTCTGGCGCTGACTGAACATGGGCACCAGAAAGAGGATGCCCAGGTAGGAAAGCCACGCCAGGCTTTTTCCTTCTTCAACAGCCTTTGGATCAATCTCGTTCATCTTAGTCTCCTTTTTATCGTGTGCTAGGGGAAGAACCTGATCTTCCCAGCAAAAAGCCACAGCCCACCTGTTCCCATATGCCTGTTAACCAGGAACCATAGCCCCATCTTTCCCCAATTCCAGCCAAGCCCACCACCGGCGAGAAAACTCCACCTGCTCGGATATTCGTCAAGGGTGTAGCCCGCTTCGTCTGTCAATTTGTCAGAGGTGTGTAAGGATGTCCCGAGCCAAAGGCCAACTTCCGAGTGTCCGAGGGCCAGGGATGGGCCAAGCGCGAAATCCAGAGCGTCAAGCGACCTGGTGGCCGGGACCTGGCCCGGGGTGTATCCCCCACCGGAGGCACTGACATTTGTATCCACGATGGTCTCGGAGGAAAGCTTTGAATAGGAGGCAAAAAGCGAGAGGCGTGTCCTCTGGCTACCGACCGAGAACCCGCCCTCTATCCCCATACCCAGGCCAGAGCCATCCGCGGTCTGCACCATTCCGGCCAAAAGTCCAAAGAAAGGCCGCAGGAAAAAGACCGACATCATTTCTCCTCCCAGAAGAGCATCCGCTCCTTGAGCTTCATGAGCAGGGTCTGGTCTCCCTCGGTAAGACGAAGGAACTCGTCCCAGGCCTCCTGGGTTTTTCCCATGTGAAAGAGATATGCGGAATAGGCAGTGGCATATGCCCTTTTTTTGAAGGGGTTGGCCTCCATCCGCATCTTGGTCAGGAGAGCTTCAAGTTTAGCCGTGTAATATTCGGTGTAAGCCTCGGGAAATTCCTCCCAGTAACCGCCCCTGCTCTTTCTCAGGGCAACCGTAACCTGCGGCACTTCAAGGCTCTCAAACCCGGCCACCCTCTTATCAGCCACCAGTAGCTCCGGGACATCGTCGCCGTTCACATCCTCATACGAGACTATCTCTGCCCAGCCGGGTATAGTAAAATTTATCTCCCTTGGGCCAACAGGGGCAAGGGAATAGGCAACCAGCTTCATTGTTTCCTCGCCCGCCATTATGACAACGACATCCGGGTTGCCATCGTCATCTATGTCCTCGCCAGTATCCTTGTCCAGAAAAAGAAACGGCCAGGTATCGTCCCCAAGGGTCAACAGGGTGTCCTGGTCCCTTATCAGGAAGAGCCTGGTGCCTATGACATCCGCTTCCTCGCTCTCGCCCAATGCCAGAGAATACACCTTTACCTGGTATCCGACGATCTCCAGGCTGTCCGCGAGGACGAGGATAGGCTTCTGCGCGACCAGAAGCCCGGCCAGAAGTGCGAGCATGTTACTTTGCCTTGTATCTCGTTATGATGTCATTGAACTCGCGGAGGGTCTGTTCCACCCTGCCTATGAAATCCTCTTTCAGGTGCGAGAGGCGCTCGGTTTCGTTCTTCAGGCTGTCCAGCTCGGCTTCCAGCTCCTTCCTGCGCCCGGAAATCTCCAGTTCCAGCTCTCTGAGCCTCGCCTTTGCCTCCTCTTCGGCTTCGGATTTTATCTTCTCCGCGAGCTCCTCTGCGTGCTTGATTATCTTCGCGGCCATATCTGAAGCCTCGCCAGCACTCATTCCTTCCGAGGCCTTCTTGGCGAGCTCCGCGTTCTCCTTCTCAAGGGCCTCTATCTTGGCCTTGAGGGAGGAGACCTCTGCCGCGAGCTCCGCGCCACCGCCACCACCGCCAGCCGCGAGGGTCCTGACCTCTTCTTCCAGCGCGGCCATTTTCACTGCTACGGCTTCCAGGAATTCCCTTACTTCCTGGGGATCGTATCCCTTCACGCGCTGGGTGAAATCCCTGGCCGCTACATCCTTGGCAGTTATGTCGGGCACCCTCTTCTCTGCAGGGGCCTTTGTCTCTGTCCCGACATCTTCCTTCTTAGCTATCGTGCCCTTGGCCTCTATGCTCATGCCCGCTATCTTGATCTTTGGCTTTTTCTCATCTGTCATCTGCTATTGCCTCCTTTATTCCGTAGAATTCCTCTTTGAGAGGCCTGGTCATCAGGCCCCTCAAAGCATCCTCTGGTTTTATCTTTCCTTTCATTATCATATCCACCGCGTCGGTTATCGGCGTCTCCACGCCCAGTGCCTTCGCGATCCCCCTCGCGGCGGACGCGGTGTTGACCCCTTCGGCAACCTCAACCATTGATGCTACGGCCTCGGAGGGTTCCTGTCCTCGGCCCACCTTCTCGCCCAGGGTCCTGTTCCTTGAATCCGGTGAGAACGCGGTCACAACGAGATCGCCCATTCCGGCGAGTCCGGAGAGGGTTTCGGGCCTGGCGCCCAGCCTGACCGCGAGGCGCATGAGTTCCGCGAGGCCCCTGGTGACAAGCGCGCTCTTTGCGTTATATCCGAGGCCCATGCCGTCGGCCATGCCGCATGCCAGGGCTATAACATTCTTGAGCGCGCCGCCCAGCTCCGCTCCGCGGACATCGGAACCCCTGTAGACCCTGAAGCTGTTAGTGGAAAAGAGCTCCTGGATATGTCTGGCGTAATCCGGATCGTCCGAGGCCGCGACAACCGAGGCGGGAAGCCCTCTTACAACCTCCCTGGCTATGGATGGTCCGGTCAGCGTCGCGTAAAGGCTTCCGGGCGATTCATCCAGGGTTATCTCCGACATGGTCTTTCCGGTCCCAAGCTCAAGACCCTTTGTCGCGGAGACAATTCTCTCCGGCATATACGGCAAGGCCCTTTTCAGGGTTTCCCTGAACCCGTGGGAAGGAACGGCCATAAGGCAAACGGATGCGTCCGCGAGGGCCTCCCGGATATCCGCGGAGAAAACCACCCCGTCGGGTATCCGCACGCCAGGAAGCCGGAGCTCATCGGCCCTTTTTTCGGCCAGGCCAGCAACCCTCTCCGGGAAGGCATCCCAGACCACGACGCGGTGCCCTTTCCCGAAAAGATGCCTGGCAAGGGTGAGGCCCCAGCTCCCTGCTCCCAGAATGGCAATCCTTTCCACGGAAGTCAAGGCCCTAATTTTAATGTGCGGGCCTGGCTTGGCGCAACAATAAATTATCACCAGGGAATCCCTGTCGGCTCTCCAGGGGCAATGTCCCATGGATATTACTCATCTTTAGACAGCAAACCCCTGATTTAGGGGGGTCTGGATCGCGGAAACCCGCGTGAAATCGCGATTGAGTTTTCCGGATTTCCTGAGAAATATGGTGCCGATAAATTGAGTATTGATCCGCTTATGTTTTGCACTTGAAATGGGAACTCATCTGACACTCCGTCAACCCCACCTAAGTCCCCGGCCATCAAGGAGTTAGGGAAATAGGAGAGTCAAAGTTGGGTTAACCTCCTTAAGAAAGATTTGCTCCGGGAAATAATAAGGGGGATTCAGCAACCCATACAATCTATCCGAAAAATGTCCTGGCCATTGCCCAGAGGGACTCGTCAACCCTGTTTATCCTGCCGACAACCCTCTGGATTGGCACCGTGGCTATCTGGGTTCCCCTCAGCGCGGTCATTGTCCCGAACCTGCCATGGACCAGGAGGTCAACCGCAGAAAAACCCATCCTGGTAGCGAGAAGGCGATCGTAGGATGTCGGGGTTCCTCCCCTGAGGACATAGTCCAGTTTGACGGTCCGGGCAGGAATACCGAGCCTGGATTCAACGAGCCTTGCCAGGTATGGAGCGACCGCGCCCCCCTCCTTCATCGCAACATAGTGAACGCCCTCGGCAACGATCACTATTGAAAAGGACTTGCCCCTCGCGCGCCTCTCGTCAACTATCCTGATTATCTCTTCCTCGCTTAGGGGATGTTCGGGTATCACTATGACATCCGCTCCTCCGGCTATCCCGGCGTGGATCGCTATCCAGCCCGTTGCCCTTCCCATGACATCAACGACAAAGACACGATCATGGGATTCGGCTGTGGTGTGAAGTCGGTCAAGGGCCTCAACCGCTACCGAAACAGCGGTGTCAAAGCCTATTGAATAACGGGTTCCCCAGACATCGTTATCTATGGTCTTTGGTATCACCACCACCTTTGGCCAGCGCTTGTGAAGTTGCCAGGCCCAGTGCAGTGTGCCGTCTCCTCCGATTATGATAAGGCCATCAAGCCCCATCTCGTCAATCCGGCCGAGGACCTTTTCCATCGTGCCCGGCTTCTCAAGCAGGTTCTTACGGGTGGTGTGGAGTATGGTGCCGCCCAGGGGCAATATGCCGGAGACATGCCTGTAGTCCATCTCAAAGAAGTCCCCATCCAGGAGCCCTTCCCAGGCTCGCATGAAACCAATGACCGAAAGGCCGTGGTCTTTCTTGGCTCTGCGCACTATTGCCCGGAGGGCCGCGTTCAGGCCCGGGCAATCGCCGCCCGATGTCATCACACCAAACTTCTTCAAGGGAATTATTATGCCGGATTGCTCGGCGCGGGATCAAGGGGCGCGGCCGGTTGGGTTTAGAGCTTGTAATTGGCCACGGCACGGCCATAACCTTTAACAATCTATGAAAAAGTTCCTTCTCCCCATAGCTTTGTTAGCGGTAGCAACGGCATGCACCCCCAAGATCGTATCCCTCTCCGAGACAGGGGTCAAGCCCGAGCTGGTCATGAAGATAGAGGACGAGGTATTCTTCCACAATGTCGGGATAACCTTTGACGGGAAATACTACTACACCATCAACGGCGGAAACGATGGCTACGGAAAGGTTAACCAGTATGATGCCAGCGGCGAGCTGGTGACCTCGGCCGATGTGGAGGCAGACGGCAGGGCCATCTTCTACAACCCAACGGACGGCAAGATATACATAAAGACCTACATGCGAGACCTCCTGGTCTACGACCCCAAGCTCAAGGAGGCGAGCGTGGTGGCCGAGGGAGTCTTCCAGGACAATCAGAGCTCCCCCGCGCTGGACCCGTCCGGCAAGAGGATATACGAGTTGGTTGATGGGACCCTCTATGTGATGGAGTTTCCTTCCATGAAGGAAATAGAGACAATAAATGGCATTCCCTGCGGTGACTTTCCGCACAGCGGAGCGATTGCCGCGAGCAAGAACTACCTCTTCACCTGGGACGAGACGGGCAGGGTCTATGTCCTGGACAAGAAGGGCAAGGAACTCACCACATTCAAGGTGAAGAAAACCTTCCACGGCATGAGCCTCTCGTGGGCAAACGGCATGATCTGGGGCGCGGAGGATGCTGACGCTTCCACCTACGGTGGGGTCGGAACCTGGTTCGGATACACCCTGGGGCCCGCGATAAAGTAAAATCAAGGCTTAGCGGATGATTGAACCCCTGAGCCAAAAACCGCGAGCCTTTTGGATTAATGCGAGCTTTCACCTTCTGAACTCTAGCTGAACCTGTCTTGACCTATTGTGGTTGAAACCTGTCGCTCGCCCGGATTAAAATTTCGCTATGCCTGAGATAAGAACCGGGATGGCCCTCCGGTGGCAAGGAGAGACCTGGATAGTGGTCTCGTTCAAGCACACGCACAAGGGCAGAGGCGGAGCCACCATGACCGTAAAAATGCGCAACCTGCTCACAGGCGCGGTCAGGGAATCCACTGTCAGGGAATCGGACGAGTTTGAAGAGCTCAGGGTGGAGCGCTTTCCGGGGGTATATTCATACATGGCCGGAGATGATCTGGTTTTCTTCAACAACGAGACATACGAGGAGGTCACATTCCCACGTGAGGTCATGGATTCAGTCATGCCATACATAAAGGAGGGAACCGAGGTTACCCTGTTATATATAGATGGGGCGCCCGCAAGCGTGGAACCGCCGAACTTCGTGGAGCTTGCGGTCACCGAGACAGCGCCAGGTGTGAGGGGAGACACTGCGTCCGGTGGCTCAAAGCCGGCAAAGCTGGAAACGGGACTGGTCATCCAGGTGCCCCTTTTCATAGAGGTAGGGGACATCGTCCGGGTGGATACAAGGGATGACCGTTACATAGAGAGGGTTTGAATTGAGACTCGGAGCCGATCTTCTCAGGGAATTGATTGCGCTTCTGGAGTCCTCCGGACTCGCCGAGATGGAGATAGAGACGAAGGACTTCAGGGTCTACCTGTCCAAACCAAAAGCCCAGGCGCCCGCTCAGGTTATCACCACCCCCGCTGTTGCTCCTGCGACAACTCCGACAATCCCTACTGCCGCGAAGGCTGAACCCGTTGAGAAACAAGTGGCGGAAAAGGCCGAGGAGGAGATCCCATCCGGCTTGCACCCGATTCGCTCCCCTATTGTCGGGACATTCTACAGGGCACCGGCCCCCGGCGCGGAGCCGTTCACGGACATAGGCAAGAGGGTGCGCAAGGGCCAGGTCCTCTGCATAGTTGAGGCCATGAAGGTGATGAACGAGATAGAATCCGATGTGGACGGAGAGGTGGTAAAAATTCTCGTGGAAAATGTCCAACCCGTTGAATACGGACAGGTCCTGTTTCTCATTAAGCCCAGCTGATGCCCCGGAACATCAGGGAGCTGATCTATCTCCTCTACGGCAGGTATGTCCGGGGCCTTGATGGTGCCGATCTGGAGTCTTTCGTAAGGTTCTCTCACCAATGGCAGAGGATAACACGGGAGGACGAGGCCACCCTTGGCCAGGCAAAAAACTGCGTCTATTGCGGAAGTGCCGAAAGCGTAAGGCCCTGGCCCGTGATACCGCCGCAGAGGGCCGGATCTGACCAGAGGCTTCTTCACATCCTTCGCTCAAAGGACAACTTCGTCCCAGCGTGCCAGGAGTGCATATCCGCAATCGGGGAAAGGGATGTTCTTGAGTGGCACCAAAGGCTTGAGGATATTCCCGTGGAGGCCATGTTGGCTTTCCTGAAAACCGCTTATCAGATCCACCAGACACAGGGAACCCTTGAATCCACGGATCCAAACATGGACGGCAAGCTTGACCTCAAGGACCTGGCGGTTGCACTGCTTTACTTTGCCCTGAGGAGGGAGCTATGATCCTTTCCAGCCAGGAGGCCGCCGCGCTCGCGGAGGAGCTGAGAAGTCAGGGCAAGACAATAGTTTTCACCAACGGGTGTTTTGACATCATCCACCCCGGCCACATTCATCTCCTGAGGAGCGCGAGAGAGCTCGGAGAGGTCCTTTTTGTCGGACTGAACGACGACGAGTCGGTCAAGAGGCTGAAGGGCAAAACCAGACCCGTAAATCCCCTGTCTGCCAGGGCAGAGGTTCTATCCGCTATCCGGTATGTTGACTACATAGTGCCCTTTTCTGAGGACACGCCCCTGAACCTCATAAGAGCGATAAAACCGGATGTCCTGGTCAAGGGAGGGGACTGGAAGGAAGGCGAGATTGTAGGCGGCGATCTCGTGAAAGCCAGGAACGGCAGGGTGGTCGTGGTGCCATACCTGAGGGGTTATTCCACGACGGAGCTCCTGAAAAAGCTCCGGCCGAAATGAACCCGGTCATCCTGAGGCCAGGGGATACTGAAAGGCTCTCCTCGCTCTACGCGGACGCGTTTTCCAAGGACACGATCCTGATGAGAACATACAAGCTGAGGCCCAGCGATCTCACGGGATTTTTCCGTGTCCTTAATGTGCTTTTCTTCGGTGGAAAACCCTCAGTGGTCATTGGTCTTGAGGACGAAGGAAAACTTCTGTCTGCCACGACACTGATAGGCCCTGACTTTCACGCCGGTTCAAGGGAATTGCTCTCCGCGATAACACGGTCAATCCAAGAGCTCGGCTGGCTCAGAGCAGGGTGGTTCTGGTTCATAAATATATTTCAGGGCATCCTGTCAGCACCCAGGAACCCGTGCTGGCGGCTCCTGTTCATAGGAACGAGAACCGACCGAATCGGCAAGGGTCTGGGCAGGGCTCTCCTCTCCGAAACATTCATGGCCTTGCCGGGAGAAAAAATCCAGCTGGAAGTGGAGGCAATAAACCCTGCTGGCAGGCTTTACGAGCGGATGGGATTCGCGGGTGAGAGAAGGTTCCAACTCAGAGGGGCCGAGTGGAGGGTGATGGTGAGGGAACCAAAGATGTAGGGGCACCTCTTGTGGGTGCCCATAAACGGAACATCCTTACCCCGGCAATCCTTCCAGGAGTTCCCTGGCTTTCTCCGCGTCCTCTGATCGTCCTTCTTTTTCAAAGAGCTCCGCGGCCCTCTCAAGCTCGGCCCGAGCCTCCGGGAATTTTCCGTGCCCTCTTTTGCGAAACATGTGATAAGGATCATGGGCTTGCGATGTCTGGCAAACCTCTTCCTTATTTGAATCCTGAAAACACCCCACAAGTGTGGAATGGTCTCGCGAAAGAACCTCGCGAGCGGTTTCCTGAGCCCGGTCAGGGTGGCGACGATTATCGCGACGACAACGCCACTGCCAACACCTGCTACCCATGGATTGAGGAGCCATTCCTTCATCCCATCACCTCCCTGTAGACCTCAATGTATTGCGCTGAGACGCGCTCCACGGAGAAATCAAAACTGCGTTCCCTTGCTTTCATTGCCATCTCGTCCCTGAGGGCCCTGTCCGAAAGAAGTTTCTCCATCGCTGAGGCAAGCGCGGCCGTATCGCCAGGAGAAACCAGGAAACCATCGGTTCCGTCGCGGATCACTTCCGGAATCCCTCCAACACTGGTGGCAACGACCGGCAAAGCTGACGCGAGGCCCTCAAGGATCGCATAAGGGATTCCCTCGTGGAACGACGGGAGAACCATAGCGAAAGCAGAGGAGAGGAGCCGCTTCTTTTCCTGGCCGATCACGAAGCCAAGAACCCTGACCCTATCGGAAAGCCCGCGCTCTGAGATCGCCTTCTGGAGCCTGGCCCTGTCAGGGCCATCACCCGCGAACCATAGCCTGCAATCCCCCCCGAGCTGTCCAAAGGCCTCAAGCAGGATGAATATGCCCTTTGGCTCGTGGAGCCTTCCCATGTAGAGGAAGGCAGGGGGATTCGTGGGCACTGATGGCGAAAAGCCTTCCGGATCAACCATGTTAGGGATGCGCCTGAACCGGTTATTTGGCAGGAAGGACGACAGAAATCTCTCCTGCTCAGCTGAGAGGGCCACCACCCTGTCAACCCTCCTGAGGGACAACAGGACAAATGGCCTCATCGCCGGGTGCTGGGATAGCCAGCTCTCCGGGTGGCCTCCGTGCATCTCAAATATCACTTTCCGGGCGAGGAGTTTTGCCATCAGGGCAAGGGAGCAGTCCCTGAGTAGGCCCTTGAAGTTGAATGTGTTGTTTATGTGCACGAGACGGGGCCTTTCAAGAACGATTTTCACGGCAACACCAAGAGGGGAAAGGAGTCGGGCCGCGTTCCTCCTCAGTGAGTTCTCCGGGTCTGGCCTGCGTTCGCCACCCCCAACCCGGCAGTAAGAAAGAGAGAACTCGCGGGACAGGGGGGACGAAAGCAATGTCCTTATGTGAGTTGGCTCCCCTGAGACCCCGTGTATGTCCGGGCCCACTATGAGCGCCATCACGCGGTGGCTTTTTCCAGTTGCTGGAGTTCCCATGTCTTCCCGTATATCCCACCTAGCCTCAGGAGCTCCTCGTGGGTTCCTTTTTCCACTATTCTCCCATCTTTGAGAACAATTATCAGGTCAGCCTCGGCAACAGCGGATAACCTGTGAGAAATAATCAAACCTGTCCTGCCGGGAAGGAAGGCTCTGAGGTTTTCCAGTATCCGCTCCTCGGTCTCAAAGTCCACCGCTGAGAGGGTGTCATCCAGGATGAGTATCCGCGGGTCCTTTATCAAAGCCCTGGCCAGGGCAACGCGCTGACGCTGGCCGCCGGAGAGGGTAACGCCCCTTTCGCCAACAACGGTCTCAAGGCTATCCGGCATCTCCTCTATCTCGCGCCATATATCCGCGGCCTTCGCGGCCTCAATGATGCTGTCCTCAGGGGCGTCCGGGTTGAAGAAGGCTATGTTCTCCCTGATGGTCGCTGAAAAGAGAAAGGCCTCCTGCGGGACAAAACCGATCGCGCCGCGCAGGGCCTCAAGGGACCACTCCCTCACATCAACCCCGTCAACGAACACGGTTCCGGGTGGCGGGTCAAAGAGCCTCGGCAAAACTGAAACGAGGGTTGTTTTGCCGGAACCCGTTCTTCCGACTATGCCAAGGGTCATCCCTTCCTCCAGATCAAGGGTTATATCCCTGAGAACGGGTTCCGCGCCCTCGCTGTAAGAAAAGGTGAGTCCCCTGAACTCAACCCTGCCCTTCACTGGGGCCCTGAATGGCCTCGCGGCCTCGGTTATCTCCGGTTCGGTGTCAAGGAGCTCCTGTATCCTTTTCATGGACGCGGAGCCACGCTGAAGCAGGTTAGTGACCCAACCTATCGCTATCATCGGCCAGACCAGTATCCACAGGTAGTTCATGAAAGCGACTACATCCCCGAGGCTTATACTGCCGGTTATGGCCTTGGCTCCGCCCTGCCATATCACAAGGGCGGTTGCGGAACCAGCGAAGAATGTCACCAGTGGCCAGAAAAAGCCCCATATCTTGACCAGCGACATGTTCTTTTTAATGTAGTCCTCGTTCAGTTCCCGGTAGGAGCTGATCTCTCCGTCCTCCTGGACAAATGCCTTCACTATCCTGATTCCGGATATTGTCTCCCTGACCCTCTCGGTTATGTCAGCAAATGCCTCCTGCACGGCCTTGAACCTGTTGAATATGGCCTTTCCAAAAAAGAGAACCACCACCGTGGTAGCCGCGAGGGGGATCGCGGTGTAAAGGGTAAGCGATGGGGAGATCCAGAGCATCGCGCCCAGCGAGAACAGCCCCATTATAGCCGCGTCCGCGGCCGCGACAACACCCATCCCTATCGCCATCCTTACGGCCTCCGCGTCGTTCGTGGCAAGGGCCATGATGTCGCCGGTTCTGGCCTCGGAGAAAAAGCCAGCGTGAAGCCGCATGACATGCGCGTATATCCTGTCTCTCAGTTCGCGCTCGGATTCCCTGGACGCGCCCATGAGAAAATATCGCCAGAAGAACCTGAAGAAAGCAACGAAAAGGGCTATGCCAACGAGCCATAGCGCGTATGTGGTTATACTGGCGAAGGTGGCGATGCCCTGGGCCAGGTTGTCAATTGCCCTGCGGAGTATCAGGGGAACGATCAATTGCGCGCCATCAATGATGAACAGAAAGAATACGCCGACGAGGACCTTGCCCTTCTTTTTCCACAGGAGCGAGAATATGCCGCGCACCAATAAATTATAATGCCGGCCGCGCTTTGAGAACCAGGGCGCAGGATGGCGCGGCAGGGGTTTTGCCCTTCATAATTAATCCATGCTGGAGGCCCTGGAGAACAACCCCCTGGCGACGCGAGCCGTGGAGGCCCTCGCGGGACTTGAGGTCTATTTTGTAGGGGGAATCGTCCGGGATGCCCTGCTGGGAATTCCATGTCTTGATGTTGATCTGGTGCTTGTTCCGGAAACGCCAGACCCGCGCCGTGAGCTGAAGGACGCTATTGCCAGGCTGGCAAAGGCCTTTGCAGTAAAGGCAACCAGGAGTCAGTTCCTGACCGGAAAGATCGTCCTGGATAATGGGGAAATTGACATCGCCCTGGCCAGGAAAGAGGATTATCCGGAACCCGGCTCTTTGCCAGTGGTCAGTCCAGCGACCAGCCTGGAGGAAGACCTGAAAAGGAGGGACTTCACCGCGAACGCGATAGCAGTGAGCATAACCGGCGAGCTGTTTGATCCCCTTGGGGGAATAAGGGATACAAGGGAACGACTCCTCCGTGTGATCTACCGTGGCAGTTTCAGGGATGATCCAACCAGGGCCCTCCGGGCGATCCGTTACAGGCACCAGCTGGGATTTTCGTATTCGCCGGAAACCAAAGAGGAATTTGCTCTGGCGAGAGAGCATCTCCCCGCGGTCTCGTTTGAGCGGGTAAAACACGAGCTATCGCGCTCGTCCGAGAGGCCGGAGAGGGCCAAGATATGGCTTGAGATGGTGGAAAAGGGCCTTGTTGGGGAAAGAACCGCGGAGCGCGGGGTTCTTCAAAAGCTCTCGGAAAGGGCCGGACTCAGCCCGGATTCCTGGGTAATGTTCTACGGAATGGTCTCAGGCAATGTCCCACCAGGCCTGACTAGGGCCGAGAGGAAGATCCTGGCCTGTATCATGCTGAACGCGGGCAGGGAATTCAAAGGCCTTGGGGAAGCGCACGAAGCCCTGAGAACAGCGCCGGAGGAAGCCCTCATCGCGCTGGGGGTTTTGAATCCACTGATAGAGGATTACCGAAGAAAGAGGCCCACGGCGAAACCCCTCACGAGCACGGAGGAGATGAAGGCGATGGGTTTCTCCGGAAAAAACCTCGGAAGGGCAATACTGGCGCTGGAGAAAGCCCGACTTGAGGGAAAACCAAAAACTCGCGAGGACGAAACAGGTTTCCTAAAAGGCCTTCTGAAGGAATAGCTAGCGGGTTAACCTAGTCCTCCTCTTCCTCCTCCTCTTCCGGTTCGCGGACGAGCGCGTCCAGGAGATCATCAAAATCAGCCTCTATCCCGTCAAGCCTCGCGGTCAGTTCCTCCGCCTGCGCCTTCAAGCGCTCAATGGATGCATCAAGGCGTTCCAGTTTTGCCTCCAACTTCTCAATCCTCGCTTCGTTCAATTCATCAGGCATGTTGCCTCCTTACGCGATAAATTATGGAGGCCCGGCAGGGGGCATATCAAACCTACTTGAGATAGACGACCCGTGCCCTGGCGACTACTCTGTGGTCCACCTCAATGGTCACGATATATATCCCCGCGCCCATGAGCTCGGGTTCCCAGCTGATGTAATTCGGGCCGGACGACATCTGCCCCTCGTGAATCAAGGCAACGGCCTGGCCCGCAATATTATAAGCCTTGCCCTGGCCCAGGCAGGATAGCGGTGATCCTTCACCCGGATGGCGTTGAAATGTCCGAACTCAAGTCCGGGCAGTAAGTTCCAGGATTATCAGTCCCGGTCAGCCAGATTGGCAGTTGGTGCTGATTTCAGGGTATCAAGACCAGCCAGGGAAAGGATCACGGCTAGTGAGTAGGAAAGAGGACAGGCCTGCCAAGGCCTACAGGAGAAGGATGCGCATAGAGGGGTTGTTCAGGGAGCTCAAAGGGCTTTTTGGAATGAGGGGGCTTCTGAGAAGAATAAAAGACCCCCTCGTGAGAAAAGGCCTCGTTGTCCTCCTCATGCTGGCCTGGCTCCTCAGATTACTCATGGGGCTTTATTCCCTCGTCAAAGGCCTGCTCTCAGAGGATGACCCCCTGGTAAAGTCCTTCAAGAGGCAAGAGATAAGCCTCATTAACCTTGCTCTGAGCTTAGAAAAGCAAGAGCTCAACAGATTGCGAACCCCTTGCGCCATCGTGGAAGGAACCAAAGGCCACATCTTCAAGAGAGGGAGGTGTTGGATGTGTCAGGTGAGCGCGCCACAACTCAACCTTGGCTGGGTTGAAGATTATTTTACCAGGACCATCTTTGCCAGCGCGTGCCAGCAGTTTGACTCCGCGAGGACAAAATATGCCCCGGCTTTAGTTGGTGCCCAGGTGAATCCATGCTCACCCGCCGGGAGCCTCCCGTCAAATAGAACCCCTGCCAGCGTCCCTTTAGCGTCATAGACCGATAGGCGGGCCTCCGAATCCCTTGCCAGGATGAGCGAGATCGTTGCCGTGCGTCCGGCCGAATAGACGCTGAGCCGGTTCTCGTTTGCCCCTGTCCCCTCCTCGGCGCCAACCCCAATTATCTCAAAGGGCCCTGGGGTTATCGCTGTATCAGATGAGGGGCCAGCGGCTATGATATACCTTATGTAGCAATTCGTTGAGGGGGTCTGTGGAACCGTCCACTGAAACCTTCCCCCGTTTGGAATGTCAGAAGCAATGGTGGTCCAGGGGCCGGTGGGGCCTGTTGTTGATATTGCGAGAGAAACCGTTGCTGTTCCAGCGGGAACTCCCCCATACCAGTCAATAAAACGGGCTGATCCCCCGTAGAACCTCTCGCCCCCTCGCGGATAAGCCGGGAAGATGTTTATTTTAGCTGGCATTGATTCCTCCAGATAGCAGGCCGGGGTATTAACTGAGCTCCACTGATCGTCCTCTTTTTCATATACCGTGTAGATGTCAGGGAAGCCGTTGTGGTCAGCGTCCGCGCTAGCCCTGAAGGCATTGAAAGCGAGGCAGGAATCTATCTTGAAGGATACGGACAGGCTCCATGATCCCGCGCCGTTTCCCCCGTAGACCGCGACGGTGCTATCCCCGGCCGCTACCAGATCAACATTACCATCGCGATCCATGTCCCGGAGCTGGGTGAATTCCCAGGAACCCGTTGCAGGCAGACTGCCCGAAAAGTTCGTCCAGGCGCCAGCTCCCTCGTTGTAGACCCAAACCGCAAGCCCTCCCTGGCTGTTGACGAAAGCGAGATCATCCCCGCCATCGTTATCCACATCTCCGAGGCTTATCCCTATCCTGCCCAGGCTTCCAGCCGGTGGTAGCCCATCATCATCAAGGCTGAAGCCCCCTGAGCCGTTTCCCAGGTATATCGTCACTCCCTGGTGAGCGACCGCAATGTCAAGAACCCCGTCCCTGTTGATATCCCCAAGAAACACATCATCGGTTGAATTCCCGCCCGGAAACCCCCAGCATTTAGTCCATGTGCCGTTTCCGTTGTTCAGGTATGCCCAAACCCCGTCATCCGCCCCGAAGGCGTTGGATACCATGTCCAGCCGGCCGTCGTTGTTTATGTCCCCGAAATCCACATCAAACATGCCCCAGTCCTGTCCCTCCTGCGCCAGGCCGTCATCCCACGGGGTCCAGTTCATGCCCGTCCCGTCGCCGAGCACCACCTCTATCAGCTGGTCGCCGAAATCCGTCTCTGACCAGTTGTGGTGAACCCCATAACCAACATCCGCCAAGCCATCCCCGTTGACATCCCCGAGGGCAACGCCGCCGTACCCGAATTCGCCGTTCTGATAGACGCTCCATGAACCCGCTCCATTCCCGAACCAGACCATTATGCCGTGTTCCTGTGTGTTCACATAGGGCGAGCCGTGATCGCCAACGCAAACAATGTCCGGGTGCCCATCCCCGTTGATATCCCCTATCTCCAGGACAGTCCTTCCTGCCTCCATCTCCGGGTTGTTCAGTCCGGAGGAGGACTCACGGTAGCTTATGCCCAAGATCAAAACCAGGAGTTCCATCATGCCACCATATTAAAGCTCTCCTGTAAACGCGCGCAAACGGCGTAGGGGTTTCTATCAGAGGAATTAATCGGGAAGCCTAACCCCCCGTGATCTCAAAGAGCTCCAGTGCCACGCGATCAGCGACCAGAACCCCTTCCGCGGTCAGGCAGACCCTCCCCCCTTTTATTTCAATGAGGCCCTCCAGGTTTTCTGGGATATCCGAAAACCCGAGATCAATCCCTTCGGTCAGTCTTATCCCAAGGAATATCTTCTCAAGCCTTGCCTGTTCTGGCGAGAGGGTCTCAGTTTCCCTGGCAAATGGTGGGGCCTTCAGGTATAGGAGCAAGTCGGGCTCGTTCCTCCACCTTTTGTTCCCGACGAAGCTTGAGGCTGATGTCCCCAGGCCTATGTATTCCCCACGCGTCCAATAGATCAGGTTGTGCCTTGACTTATATCCTGTTTTCGCGTAGTTGCTTATCTCGTATCTGGCGAATCCTGCTGGTTCCAGCACCTCATCCCTCTTGCGATACATTGCCAGGATCTCATCATCAGGCAGTTCCTCAATTCCCCCATGTGGCGTGAGCGCATAGGTTGATATGTGGGATACCGGAAGGCCTGCCGCCCACTCAAGGCTCTTTCCCCAGCTTTCCTTTGTCTGGCCAACAAAGCCGAATATCAAGTCCAGACTGATATTTGAAAAACCCGCGGCCAGCGCGCTCTCAATGCACCCGATCGTGTCAGCGGCCCTGTGCCTTCTTCCAAGCGCGGCGAGCTCTGAGTCATGAGCGGATTGCGCGCCAACCGAGAGCCGGTTTGCACCGAGTTCCAAGAGGGCTTTAAGGAGCTCTTTGTTTGCCGATTCCGGGTTGACCTCAACCGTTATCTCAGCGCCGGGCGCCAGATTGAAACTGCCCCTGAGTATCCCGAAGAGCCTCTCTAGCCGTTCGGCGGACAAAACCGAGGGTGTTCCCCCGCCTATGTAGCATGTAGAGAAGTTTTTTACGCTGGCCTCACAGGCCTCCCTCTCCAGCGCGTCCAGGAAATCATCAATTAGGTGGAGGCAGGTTTCGGAGTAAAACGAACAATAGGGGCATTTGCTCCTGCAGAAGGGAATGTGAATGTAGAGTCCTGGTCCCCGTTCGGGATTCACCTCAGAATAGTTATCCTCCTCGTAGCGTTGAAATCACCGGCTGTAAGCCTAAGAAAATATACCCCTGGAGGGATGCCCGATAGCGCAATCGTGCAGTCGCGGACATTCGTTTCCTGGAGCGTGATTTCCCTGAGCATTTTTCCGGCCGGGTCATAGAGCCTCACGCTACAAGGCCCTTTGTCCGGCAGGCTCAGGTTTATCCCGATTATGTCCCTGGCCGGGTTGGGATATACCTCAAAGGACAAGGGTTTTCCGGTTCCCTCGGAAACATCCGATGGCGGTATCTTCGTGACATAATACATGATGTAGCCGGAGCTGGTTTTAACCACGGCCGGATCCTTCACATACTCGGATTCCAGGCCGGAGGTAGTATCCAGCTCCAGTCGGTAGCCGGAATCAAGGGTCCAGTTCACACCATCGGTTGAAAACATGGACTTTATCCCGCCCTGTTGTTTGAACCCGTAGAACCTGTAGCCGCCAGGGACAGCGAGGCCGTTTGCCATGAGGAGGCTGTCCATAGAGAAGTTGGGGTCCTGAGTGAAGCTTATCCCGTCGGACGAGTGAGCCCTGAAGTTTTCCCCCAAAGGCGCGCCTCCGGCGAAATACCTGCATGTGCCTCCTGCCCACAGGAGGCTCGGGTCCATCACTGAAGCGCCTGGCACCTGGAACCTGACCCCGGAGTCAACCATGAAGTTCATGCCGTCAAATGAGGTTGCGGAGTAAGTCTCAGGTTGTCCATCACCATAAGGATCCCCAGTGAAATACAGCCTGAAGGTGTCACCCCTTACGATGATGTCCGGGTCGCACGGCACGCCTGGCCAGTATTCGGTTCCCGATATAACGGTGGAGCCGAATATCCATCCGGTCAGGCCGTCAGTTGAAAACCCGACATATATCCTGTTCATGTCAGGTTGCTGGAAATTCTGGAAATAGAGGTAGACCCTGTTGCCCGGCCCGATAGCCGCGTCCGGGACATCCGCTGAGTCGTAGAAAACCTGGTTCTGCCTGGTCCAGACGAGTCCATCCGGAGAGGTCGCAATGAGCAGGCGGTTTTCCTTCGGATCGGCTACGCTTGAGGCTACAGCGATCAAAAGTATAAACAAATACCTGGCCATCAGGTCTCCTTCCAAAACCGGTAGCCTTCGGCTACCTGATGATCGTCACCTTCCTGATAGCCTTTTGTTCACCGGCGAGGAACCTCATGAAATAGATCCCCGCTGGGACATCCGGCATTATCGTCAGCTTGTGCACGCCAGGCCCTTGCTTGCCGGAGAAGAGCTCCTTCGCCAACCTGCCATCCGCGGTGTAAAGCTTTACCTGAACATCAGTCTCGTCAGGCAGGCTGTATGAGAGAACGGTCTGCTCTCTTGTTGGGTTCGGTGAAGGTGTGCCCACCCAGAATACAGGCTTGCCAGGATTCTCAGCTGTTTCGGTTGGGACAATGGCCTGGGTTATCCGTATCATCCAGTCGTGGGAAGTCCAGTTGTTCCAGCCGTTGGAGTTCTTATACCACCAGCTCCTGGTGTCCACGAACCAGTTGTTGTCAGCGCCAACCCCTGGCGCGCCAGGGCTTGACGGGGGCCAATGGATGACCAGCCACACATCAGAACCACTCGTCAGGTATATGTCCGGCGTGAAATCAAAGAAGGCCCAGCCGGGCGCGGAGGATGCGGAGACATTGGTAACAGAGGCATAGGGCGCGGCCGTGTCCGGGCGGCCCGATGCGTCCGGACAGAGGATCACATAGTCAAAGGGTTTTCCGGCCTGGTTAACATATATCCTGCCCTGGGTTATGTAGAGTGGCGGGCCTATGGTGGGGGTGAAACGGACAGCGAACTTGTTGTTGTCGTAGCTGAAGTCCACAACATAGTAGGCCTCCGGGGCGCCATCGTCGTAAATGATCTCGTAGGTTACACGGAAAGGTTTCCTTACCGTGTCGTTGTCCGTGTAGTAGTTGTCAGTGCACCCGGCTATTGCCTCCGCGGTGTAAGATCCCGTTGAAGGGGGTGCCCAGTTGGGTGAGAATGCAACCCTTGCTTGTGCCTCCGGCGCCAGAACGGCTGATGTCGCGGTGTCAGAGTATATGCGGGTCATCGTGGAGTCGTAGATATTGAAGATCACCGTGAATGCCTCCGTGTATGACCCGTTGTTCCTCACGGTAACCCCTGGCGTGAACGGCTGGTTGACCGTTATGGTGTCAAAGGGCTGGTCAATCCTGACCGCCATGGCATCGTGGAAGCACTTTATCACCAGCGAGATCGTGTCATCCCCGGAGTAGCCATCTCCAGCCAGTGATGTCCACGCGGTTGCAGTGTAGAGGTTGTAGTTCGGGGGAGTCCAGTTCGGGGAGAATGTTATGGTCTGTGGGGAGCCCGGCCCAAGGTTCGTTATGCTGGATGAAGAGCTGTAGACATTCCCCCCCGTTGTGTCTATCCTGAAATAAACGGGGAAGCTGGCGGGGTTATCGCCGTAGTTCCTGAACCTTGCCTGGACCTGATAGCTGGTTGATAGCTGGACAAACCTTGGCGGAGAGAGGATCGCTTCTGTCCCGACATTTACCGGGTCAGAGGCACCTATTATTATGGCGTAGACCTCGCCACCATTTCCAAATGTGTAGGCGTGGACAGCCTTGCCGCCCGCGGTGGCGTAGATCCCGTCGTCGGATATGTCACAGGAGAACAGGGAGCCCGGCTCGGAATTCCTGTCCACTCCCAACAGGGGCGTTGATGATGACCTGTCGTGAACTGTAAGGACATAGAAAGTGCCGGTGCGCGCCGTGTCACCCCAGGAGGCCGCTATTATGTGACTGCCGTCGCCTGATACCGCAACTCCCCAGACCCCTGAGCCATAGCCGCCGTAGCCCGCGTATGTCCAGAGCGGGGTGGAGGAGGAGATGTCATAGACTCTGAGGCTTCCGTTTGAGGGCCCCGTTCCGCAGGCTATCGTGGAGCCATCCCTTGAGACATCAACTGATGTTGCCCAGCTGTTCGCCACATTATTCTGCCACAGCAGGGTGTATGAAGAGCCGTTCCACTGCCAGACCTGCACGGTGGAGTTGTAGTTGGCGGAGGCAACGATTGATCCGTCCCCGGATATAGCGGAGGGAACCTGGCCGTAGTGAGCAAACTTGCCTCTCAGGACGCCATTCTCCCAGACGAAGCAAGAATCGTAGCCTGTGACGAGGCAGACCGAGCCATTGTCCGAGAGGTCAACCCCATAAGCCCCGTTTCCGAGGGTGAACTGCCTGGTCCACAGGGTGTCCCCTGTTGCAGTGGACAGAACCCAGACCTTGCCAACAGCGCCGTTTGAGCCGATGAAAGCGGCGACCGCGCCGTCATAGGAAACAGCGGATGTCTTCCAGCCAGACGCGCCGAATCCAGCGGGGTAGGCGAACTCCCAAAGGGGCGTCGCGGAACCCTTGTCGTAGCAGTCCATCGTTGGGTGGCCAGAGACGGCAGAAGTGAACCTGTTGGCCTCGGACGCGTCAACCCTTATCTGCCAGGAGGCGTCCGGGAGGCTGTCGGCCCATATCGGCACATTCGTTCCCAGTGTCCTGTATGCAGAGACTCGCTTGTTGTTCAGCCACCAGCCAGCGAAGATGTGCATGCCATCGCCGGTGATGGCAACATGCTCAGCAACCGCGTTCCCGTGGTTCCTGTCCACCCAGAGGACGGCCGTGTCCGCGACCTTTGGCGGAAGTGCCTCGCCCCTGAGGGGTGTCTCGTTTATCCACTCTGTCCCTGTGTAGATCTTTGCCCAGGTGCCCTCGGTTCCGGTCTCAAAGTAGAGGCCGGGGAGGGGCTGATTCGCGATGAGTATTGCTAAAAACATATTCAACCTCCCTTTATTCTATAATCTTAAAGCTGGCCCCAGGCCAGCTTCAAGCGCAAGAGGGGGCCTTTCCTCGGCTGTCTTGATACCCTGAAATCAGCACCAACTGCCAATCTGGCTGATCGGGACCGAGAATCTTGGGACCTACTGCCTGGCCCTGAATTCGGGCATTTCAGCGCCATCCGGGTGAAGGATCACGGAAAAGCGCAGGGTTGAGTCCAGAACCACAATGACGGGATAACTTGCCCCATGAGGTTTCCGGAGCAGGGTTTCCAACCTTTTTCATTTCCAGGGCAGGTTTTCTAACCAACCATCGGGCTAAGGTCCGACCTGGGAACAGCTCATCTGGTGCTCCGGGCCCCCGGCACGCGAAAGATCATTCCGAGGGTCACTTGAACACCAGCGGCAAAAACCACACTGCCAGGATGGTTATCAGGGCAACCGCGATGAAATTGACCGCAAAGCCTACCCTTGCCATCTCGCCTATGGTGAACCTTCCGGTCCCATAGACTATAGCGTTTGGCGGCGTGCCAACCGGGAGCATGAACGCGCAACTGGACGCGAGGGCCGCTGGGATGGTGAGCGCGTAAGGGGAAAGGCCCGCCCCGTGGGAGACCCCTGCCAGAAGGGGGATAACGAGCGCGGCGGTTGCTGTGTTGGAGGTCAATTCGGTCAACAGGGAAATGGCGCCAGCAACGATGAAGACCATGAGCCAGGTCGGAAGCCCCTCCAGGCCAACAACCCCGTCTGCTATCCACTTTGAGAGGCCAGAGCTCCCGAAAGCGCTCGCGAGGGACAGGCCGCCACCGAAAAGAATCAGGATTCCCCATGGCAGGTCAGAGCCCTTTTCCCAGGAGAGGACAGGGGCCAGCTTTTTCCAGGAACCAGGAATCGCAAGGAGCGCGAGAGCTCCCAGGATGGCCACGCTCGCGTCCCCGAGGTAGCCCTTGAGGCCAACCAGGTTCTCCCACCCAGGCAGGCCGAAAACCCCTTCCCTGGCTAGCCATCCAATAGCGACAAGGCCGAAGACAACCAGGACATAGACCTGTGAAGGGGACAGGGGGCCGCGCTTTCCTGCAGGAACAGCGATTTCCTCTGACTTTACCCTGAAGACCTTGAAGTAAAAGGAGAGGTAAAGCCAGGCGAGAACGAGGAAGACCAGGGAGAAAGGCAGGGCAAATGTCATCCACCTGGCAAAGCCTATCTCCGCGCCCGGGAAAAGCCTGGGCAGCTGGCCAGCCAAAACAAGGTTCGGAGGAGTGCCAACAAGGGTCGCAGTTCCGCCTACGGATGCAGAGTATGCGAGGCCAAGCATCAGCGCGGCGCCGAAACGCCTGTTGTGTATCCGCGAGATGGCCGCGAGCGCGACCGGGAGCATCATCATCACGGTCGCGGTGTTTGACATCCACATTGACAAAAACGCGGTCGCGAGCATGAAGCCCGCGACGAGGAGCCAGGGCCTCTTTTTACCAATAGCCAAGAACGGCATGGCCATTCGCTCGTGCAGACCGTAGGCCTCAAGTCCCTTTGCGATTATGAATCCCCCCAGAAAGAGAAAAACCACTGGGTCAGCATAGGCAATGGCCGCGTCCGTTATCTTCAGGATGCCCATCAGGGGAAGGAGGGCAAGGGGCAAAAGCGAGGTCGCGGGTATTGGCGCGGCCTCGGTCATCCACCAGACTGCCATCCAGCAAGCCAGGGCAAGAACCTTCCTGCCATCCAGAGGCAAGCCCGGAACAGGCAAAAGGAGAACCAGCGCGAAAAGCAAAGGCCCGGCTACGAAGCCTATCTTCCTGGCCACCTGTAAATTATAGGGTAATTAGAAACATTCACGCCTGTCCGGGACGCGTTCGGCTTCCCCTCTGCCAGGCCTCAACCTGCCTTCCGGTTCTGGAACCCACAAATAAAAACCCCTGGTGCAAAGACCAGGGGCTACCAATGTTTTCTCTAAAGCTACGGCCTTTCCACGACCATGGCCACCGCGCCGCCGGTTCCCAGGCAAAGCGAGGCGAGGCCTGTCTTCTTGTTGTAGCGCTTCAGGGCGTAGAGGAGGGTCGTGAGGACACGCGCGCCTGAGGCGCCTATCGGGTGGCCCAGGGCAATGGAGCCACCGTGCACATTGTAGCGCTCCCAGTCCCACTGCAGTTCCTTGTGATCCGCCAGAACCTGGGCCGCGAATGCCTCGTTGACCTCAATGAGATCAAAGTAATCCGGCCCCTTGGCTCCGACCTTCTCCATGACCTTGCGGACAGCGCCTATGGGCGCGTAGAACAGATCTTTTGGCTCAACGAAGTTTGACGCGTATGCCCTTATGTATGCCAGGATCTCAAGGCCGTGTTCCTTTGCCTTGTCCTCTGATGTCACCAGGACCGCGGCCGCGCCGTCGTTCAAGCCGGGCGCGTTGCCCGCGGTTATCGTTCCGTCCTTCTTGAAGGCGGGCTTGAGCTTGGCAAGGGATTCAACCGTGGTGTCAGCCCTGGGGCCCTCATCCTTCTCAACAACAACCGGGTCTCCCTTTTTCTGCGGTATCACTACCTTCACTATCTCATCAGCGAAATAACCCTTGTTCCAGGCCTCAACTGCCTTGCGGTGGCTCTCGGCCGCGAGCCAGTCCTGCTGTTCCCTGGTTATTCCGCTTTTTTCCGCGGTGTATTCGCCCAGCTCGCCCATATGAACCATGCCAACGGGGCATGTAAGCCCGTCAAAGATCATCAGGTCTTTGAGAACGAGGTCGCCGTATTTCGTTCCCCAGCGCAGGTTCGCGGCGTGGGGGCACTGGCTCATGGATTCCATGCCTCCTGCAACGATGAAATCTGCGTCCCCGAGCTTTATCGCCTGAGCGGCCAGCATCACGGCCTTGAGGCCTGAGCCGCATACTTTGTTTATGGTGAAGGCGTTCACGGACGGGGGGAGGCCGGCCAAAAGCGCGGCCTGCCGGCCAGGGGACTGGCCCATGCCGGCCTGGACGACCTGGCCCATTATAACCTCGTCTATGAGCTTTGGATCAACCCCTGACCTGGCGACGCATTCCTTTATTGCAATCCCGCCCAGGTCTTGGGGCCTCAACTCGCTAAGCGCGCCCATTAGTTTGCCTATGGGCGTCCTGACAGCGGAAACGATGACGGCTTCTCTCGTGCAAGACATGCTAAACCTCCGGTTAGGAGGAAATTATAAGGCACGGGCGCGGGGGAAAGCCTTATGGCACTACCAACCAAACCCCTCTATCCTTGATTCCCAGGAACCTGCAAGGCACCTCGCTTCTTCTTTCTGAGGTAAATACTCTCTGATATGTTCCTATGACCTGGCCGTTAAAAATGACCTCGCACTCAGATCCCCAGTCTTTATCAGAATACCCTATTGCCCAGTAGTTCCCCGCCTCGTCAATCCGTAAGTCCACCACGGATTCATAGGGGCCAAGCGTTCCCTTGGGCACGCACAGATAATACTTGCGCTCCTTCATAAAGCAGTAGACAAGCCCCCCATCAGAATCAAAGCCCAGATTCCCTATGTGATCATGCCTTGCCACCGTATCCCCATTCAGGATGAGCGTTGAGGTTATGATCTGTCGGCCAATCACCGGCGAGTTTTTCACCACCACAAACGTATCCACAACCGCGGCCCAGAGGCTGTCCGGCCCGAAAGCAAACAGGTTTATGATGGCGTTGAATGTGTCTATTACCTGGCCGTTGACCACCAGGACCTCCCTGGGTTCCATCAGGGTTCCCACATCCACCGCATAGGCGTATCGTCCATCCGGGTTCACGAGAATCTGATCCCTGCGGCCCACCGGGCTAAAACACCTCATACTTGAGAGGGATCCTGTATAAGGCCCTTCCCAGTCCTCAGCGACCTTGATCCAGAAAACCCGGCCAGTGTCCTTTCTGATCTCGTATAGCTTTGGCCCTGGTTCCTTCTGAGGCTTTGTGCCAACCACAACCAAGTCCTTGCCCTTTTCCCCTTTAAAATAAACCTTTTCACCATTCCACCAGGGCCCCCAGACCCACCTGAATCCTTTTGAAATAATGAAATCCCTTGGCGAGGTCTCGTATATGACCCCGTAGCTGATCACGAGTCCCCTGTTCCAGTATCGCCAGTTCCAAGGCAAGGCCCACGCGCATCCCCTGTGGGGGTTATACACGGTCTCCGCTATCCCACAAGCGAAAAGCCCCTCCCGCGAGATAGCAAACTCGGAGACGCTACGAAAAGGCCCCAATAGAGTGTCCCTTAGAAAAAGGAAACTTCCTGCTTTCTTTTTGGGAAACGAGTATGCCACATCCCCGTCAGAGAGAAAAGCGACCCTCTCTGCCTTGTGATGGTATGTTTTTCCGTTTATGACCGTGAAGGCGGAATCCCCGATTTTATAGGATACCCACCAGCCGGCAGAATCAATGCCTCCCCGCAAGTCCTCCGCTCCTTCAGGCAGGCTAAGCAAAAGGCTTTCGGCCGCAAGAAGACACGACAGAAGGATCATCCCTGATATTGTAAAGGATCACTCTGTCCTTCTCATAACGAAAAGCCCCTCGCCGTCCTGATAAACCCTTTCCCAAGCGGGGTCGTTCAAAACCTTGCTGGCCCAGGCCCTGTATCCCTCCTCGTCCCTGTTCATGCCAACCCACCTGCCAGTCGCGGTGTCCAGGAGGACGTATTCGGCGTCCCATAGGCCATCGGGGAACGGCCAGAGCCGTGCCCGGTGAGGCACGCCCCCGGTTATAAGGTTGATCTGCGCGCACAAGGGAACCCCGGGCGGCAAATGCTCGGATATTGCACACGAGACAGCCCTGTCCCTATCCGTGACCTCGTATATCCAGAGATTGAAGGGCTTGTCCGGCCTGTAAAAAGGAATACCAAACGGCGTCGGTGCGAAAAGGGCGTGGCCCAGGAATGAAAACCCCAGGACAAAAGGAGCTATCTTCTTCCAGTTGACCCTGGACATGAATGCCAGCAAGGCCCAGAGGCCAAAGGGAAGGAACTGTGCGGCATATTGGGACTCAATCTGGTAGTAGCCGGGGAAAACCGCGAATATGACCAGGCCGGAGTGAACCATGCCCGGTAAAAGCTCAAGGGGCCTCAGTGGGGAGAAAAAGCCTAGGGGCAGGAGCAGGAATAGCCAGTAGAGGGCCTTTGCCCAGCTGATGGATGGCATTCCGAAGAACCTGGTATAAGGGCCTTCGGGATTGAAAAGTGGCACGAGCCAGAAGCTGGCAACCGCGAACCAGGCAAGGGCAATCCCTAGTAGGATGACCCCGTGCTTTTTGAAACCTCGCAGAAAAGCCACAGCGCCCAGGACAACCAGGGGCAGGCCAAGGGTTTCCTTGAGAAACAAAGGGCTCAGCGCGAAAACAAGGAAAAGCCAGGGCCTTTTCCTTTCCAGGAAAAGGATTGCCAGGCCGGCCAGGAGGGGGAAAAGGGCATCGGGGTGAAAGTCAAAAAGAGCGAGATACCAGGTGCCGGGGTGCAGGAAATAAAACAGCACGAGGGAGAATCCTGCCCAGGGGCCGAGCGTTCTCCTGCCCAGGAAATAAAATACCGTGCCCGCTGATGCAACCGCGAGCGAGCCGATTATGACCAGGGTCTCGGCAAAGGGAAACAGCCGGTATATCGGCGCTATCAAAAGGAAAAGGGGTCTCAGGTGGCCCTTGAACAGGAACGATAGGTCAAATCGGAAGGCAATGTTGTAGGCTACCTGTTCCATTATCCCCAGGTCGTAGAACCCCGCGTTCCCGGCCTGGTAGCGGAGACAACCCATCACCGAGAGGACGGAGGCGAGGGCCACGGAGATGGCGAGGGTAAGGAAGAGTGCTAGATTCTTTTTCAAGGACAGATTATCCCGCGCGGGCGCGTGGCCACGCCAGCATTAGATCCCTGTTGGTTTAGGAAAACCCGACAGTGAGAACGATTTTGATTCAGGACATTTCAGGGGGTTTCAATCAAAGAAAATCAGTAAACCGCGGCCCTCCTGCTCAGCCTGCCTACCCTGACGAAATACACCCCTGGCCCCAGGCTAAAGGCCCTCTCGCCGCTGATCGGCCCAGCATAAGTTTCAACCAGACCGCCCCTCGCGTCGTATATCCTTATTTCCGAATGGCCCAGGTCCCCCCTTATTACCAGGAGGCCCCTGAGGCCAAAGACCCTGATCTCGTTCGCTCGCGCCGGCTCTTCATCTGTTCCAACAGCTTCCTCTATACACGCCTTGACCATATAGACATCGCCGAGCCAGCTGTTGTCGTTGTAGGCCACATAGCCGCAGTTAGCGATTATCGCTATGTGCGGGAAAGCGGCGTCCTCGCCTACGGTCGCGTCAAGGGCTATGTCCGTGTGCCAGCTCAGGCCCCCATCCACCGAGTAGTCCATATAAATGTCTCCGTTTGACCCGGAGAGCTCCCGCCAGGCTATCATCACAGTGTCCCCGCCAGCGGATATGTCCAGCTCTGGCCATATCCCCTTGTGGCCAGGGTCAGAGACCCTTATCGGGTCAGAGAGGAATGTGTTCCCGCCATCGGTTGATTTCCTGAAGTAGATGACGGAATCCGTTGAAGCCCACGCGTGATATGTCCTGGTATTCGGCTGGGCGCCCATTATCTCCATGGATGTGTGGGAGCCGGATGTCGCGGAGGCTATTTCGGTTGTATACCCTGTTGGGGTTACTGCCCTGAGGCCCGTTATCCAGCTCGTTGCCTCTGTGGGAAATGGGACCTGTGGCCTCGCGAGGTAAATCCTGGCGTTGGAGGAGTTCGTGTATTGAAGGTATACGTATCCGAGGCTGTCCATGCGCATGACCGGTCTCCTGCAGTCCGCGGCTATGACATCAAAGTCGTAGTAGCCCATGGTATTGAAGCAGTTCCACTGGCCGCACTCCCTGAACGAGTAATCCGCGTAGACCCAGTTCAGGGTTGTTGGGTCCTGGCTCAGCCAGGCTGAATAGACCGTGTCCCCTCCGTGCGAGACCGCGACGGTCGGATACCACCTGTTGACCGTGTTGCCGTCGTATTCCTGGTAGAAGTCCGAAGTCCTGTCAGCCAGCTCAACGGATGTCGCGTCCCTGCGCCTGGTCACATATATGACAGAAGCGAAGGTTGAGGAAAACAGGTTCCAGGTCATGTATCCCAGGCCCCCTCCCTTTGATAGGGAGCAGTGCCTTTTCGTCTGGCTCGCCCAGCCTATGCCAGCCATGTCCGTCCATGTCGCGCCACGATCCGTTGAATAGAGTAGTTTTGCCAGGTCCCCGTCTGACCGGGATTCAAATCCTACATAAAGCTCCTGGCCGAGGGGACTTTTGTCCAAGGAGATTATTCCCCTCTCACCGTTCAGCAGGGTCTGGTTGGAGGGATGGTCGTATATCTTTACCCTCGGATAGACAACAACCGTGTCTTGCGCCAGGATAAGCAAAAAAAGATTCCCTATCATCTTCACCACTCCGTTATGGTGATATGATAAAGGATCAGCTGGAGCGGATCAAGGCCTATTTCAGGAGCAAAAGGGATGAAAGGGGCAATGATATGATGCGTGGGTCCCTGACATCAGTTTCATCCTCAAGGGTTATCAACAGGCCAAAAGGAGCGTTATAGACGGTCTTCTCCATGAATGCCCGAAGCCCGACCGTGTCATTCATGGGATCTACCCTTTTCCTGTATTTTACCTCTACGGGTATTCGCCTCTCTCCAACGGTGATCACGAAATCCACCTCGGGTTCGGTCGGCCTCCGGGGAAAGTGGGCCAGATTCAGTCTATCGGTTACCCCCAGGAAATAACCCGCCACGCTTTCGGCTATGTGCCCCGCGAGATCGCTCAGGTGGGGACTTTTTTTCAGGGATTCGGGATCCAAAGGTATGTTCTCCCCGAGCCACGAGGCTCTCAGGGAATGATCCGAAAGGCATATCTTGGGGCTGCCCTTTTGTCGCTTCAACCTTATTTCCAGAGGATCAATCAGGCGGATCAAAAGGGAATCGTTCAGGAATCTCATGTATGTCAGTATCCTCTGCCAGCCTATGTTCGCTCTCATGGCCGTTTTTATCTCGTGGATGAAGGTTGCGCTGTCAGGTGCCTGTCCCGCGTAGCGACAGCAAAGCCTGAAAACCTCTTCCAAAAGTATCTCGTCCCGCTTTCTTCCTTTTTTGCCCAGGCGAAGGTCGTGTTTTATGACCCTCTGGATGATGGACTCGTTGAGGTAATGAGCGACCTCTTCCCACGGCAAATCTCCACCTAGCTGGGCCCTTGGGTAGCCCCCGCGTTCCGAGAACGCCTGGAAGGCCCTATCTCTCAGATCTTTGTGAATGATACCATGCTCACGCAATTCAGCCCAGAATTCCGGTTCCTTGAGATCCGCGAGAGAGTTGCCTGAGAAGAACGCCGGGAGATCACCCCATCCGCGAATACCCGCTACCTCCCCGAGCGTTAGTCCGCCTATCTCCACATCAGAAATCCGTCCCGCTAGGCTGTCCTTACCCCTTTCTATTCTCACGGCCGAGCTGCCGGTTATGAGGATTCGCACCGCGTGGTGATCAACAAGAGACTTTATCTGAGTGGACCAGACCGGAACATTCTGGACCTCGTCAAGAAAAATGAACGCGGGTTCGCCTCTCCGGGCCATACCGTTCAGGGATTCAGGGGCAACATTGTTCTCAAACCATAATGTCAGCGCATTTATTGGCTCCGTCAATCCCTTGAGGGAAGGTATATCGTCAAATTGAACCCTGAAAATACGCTTGGGCGAGACGCCCTCGCCTAGCAGGTGTTCAATTATCTGTTCCTGCAGGGTTGTTTTGCCCACCTGTCTCGGGCCGCGAAGAACGGTCACGGGCGCCAGCCCCTCCTTTATTTTCCTGAGTGTCGCGAAAAACGCTCTCCTGTGAAACGGAGGCAAGGGGCGCATGGGTTTGCCCGACCACCAGGGATTCATGTCCCAAAGCAAAACCTCCAGGCCTGCAGGTAGCCTTTGGCTGAAAAATTGCCTCATTGGTTTATCTAGGTCTTCTCCGGCTTCAGCTTTTTCTTCCCCGTCCAGTCCAAAACGAGGGTCGCGACCACGAATATGGAGGAGTATGTTCCCACAACGACGCCTATGGTCAGCGCGAGGGCAAAGTCAAAGATCATGGGGCCGGCCAGAATGAGTATCCCAACTAAAACCATGAGGGTGGTTGAACCCGTGAGAACAGTTCTGGACAGGGTCGCGTTGACAGCCTGGTTGAAGATCGCGAACATCCTCTTGTAATCAAGGCGCTCTTTTTCCTCGCTCTTCATCATCTCCCTTATCCTGTCGGAGATGACTATGGAGTCATTGATTGAGTAGCCAACAATGGTGAGAACCGCGGCCACGGTTGCGCTCGTGACCTCAAAACCCAGGAGGGTGTATATGCCCATGGTTATCACGACATCGTGGAACAGCGCGAGGATAGCCGAGAGGCCAAACCAGAAGTTGAACCTTATCCAGATATAGACCAGCATGAGGAGGAGGCCTATCCCAAGCGCGATGAGTGCCTGCTCCCGGAGCTCCGCTCCTATCCGCGGGCCGACCTGCTCGTTCCTGTCTATCCTTATTGGCGAGCCAAGGGAAGCTTCCATGGCCTTCACCACTTCCTCGGGTTCCCTGTTCTCCTGATATTTTATCACGAACTCGTTCGCCTCGCCAAAGGTCTGTATCTCGGCCTTGCCGAGGCCAGCCGAGGCCGCGGCTGATCTCATCTGGGATATGCTCGCGCCCTTCTCAACATACACCTGAAGCAGGGTCCCCCCGGTAAAGTCAATGCCCAGGTTCAGGCCCCTTATAAGGAAAAGGATTACCGAGAGAAGGAAAAGGGCCCCAGAGACAATGTATGTCCATAGCCTCATGCCCATGAAGTTAATCCTGGGTTCGGACGGGAAAAAGCTTATGAATCTCATTTTTCCTCCTATATGGGCAGCTTCTTGGCTTCTTTGACCACGGTCATGTAGTCAAAGATTATCCGTGTCACAAATACCGCGGTGAAGAAAGAAGCTATTATGCCTATGGTGAGGACAACGGCAAAGCCCTTTATGGGCCCTGTGCCGAACTTCATCAGGACCAGTGCGGCTATTATCGTGGTGAGGTTTGAGTCAAGGATGGTTATGGTTGACCTCCGGTATCCAGCCTCAACTGCCGCGCGCGCGCTTTTGCCTGCCCGGAGCTCCTCGCGCATTCGTTCAAAGATTAGCACATTCGCGTCAACCGCCATGCCAACGGTCAGGATGAGGCCGGCCATGCCGGGGAAGGTCAGCGTAGCGTGGAACAGCGCGAGTATGGCCACGATGAGCCAGAGGTTCAGGAACAGGGCCAGGTCAGCGATGAGTCCGCCAACCCTGTAGTAAATTGCCATGAAAAGCACGACCACAAGGAAGCCCACGATGAGGGCTATCATGCCTCCCTTGATTGAATCCCCGCCCAGGGTTGGCCCGACCGAGCGTTCCTCAACTATGTTAACGGGGGCGGGTAAGGCACCAGCCTTCAGCACGACCGAGAGTTCCTTTGCTTCCTCCATGGACTCCATTCCGGTTATCTGCGCTGAGCCGCCGGATATCCTCTCCCTTATCACGGGCGCGGAGTAGACCGTCCCGTCAAGGATTATTGCAAGCCGTTTCCCCACATTCCTGCCCGTTATCTGCGCGAAACGGGCCGCGCCCTGACGGTTGAATCCCAGGATGACCACTGGCTTGTTCGCCACCTGGGGATCATTGCCGCCGCCAACCGTGACCTTTGAATCAGTCACATACGCGCCCGTTATCTCAGACTCGGCCTTCACGAGATAAAGCCGCCTGAACTTCTCGGTTCCGCCCTCCTCGGTCTTTCCCCAAGCGAAAGAGTATCCTGATGGGATGATTGCCTTAATGTCTTCCCTTGAGAGGATCCGGTTCACCGAATCCACATTATCCTCAAGAACGGCTATGTCGCTCCCTATGGCGCCCACCAGGGAGAGGAAAGGCCCTGTTGTAGCAACGGTTGTGTCCGCGGGGAGCGCCTGGGCCGTGGTTTCAGGAGAAGTGGCCGTTGTTTCTGGTTGAGCAGTCGCTGTTTCCGGCGCTGTTGCTGTTGTCTCAGGAACGGCCGGGGCTGTTCCGGGCCCTGTTGCTGTTGTTTCCGCTGGCGCTGTCTCGTAAGCACCCAGCTGGGCGCGCTTGTCTATGCGCTCCAGCAATTCAACTGTCATCTTCTCTTCAGCGAGAAGCTTGAACTCCAGGAGTGCTGTTCTGCCTATGAGTGACCTTGCCCGTTCCCTGTCCATGACGCCGGGGAGCTGGATCATTATCCTGTCCCCGCCTATCTTCTGCAGGGAAGGCTCGGATATGCCCCACTGGTCAACCCGGTTCCTTATGACCTCCAGGGCTCTATCAACAGCGTCCTTTGCCTCCTCAGGGCTGAGCTTTGACCTGTCAACCTCCAGGATGATATACATCCCCCCTTGAAGGTCAAGCCCGAGGTTCAAAGCCTTTTTCTTCAGTCCCTCCAGCTTTGACTTCGGGATCTTCGCTTTCTCTTCGGGGCTAAGGTTGTAGTAGCGGGCGTAATAAACTATGGTCGGATACACGAGCCAGCCCGCTCCCGCGAGCACGGCCAGCACGATTAACAATTTCCACCTGAGGGCCTTCACTTGTGCCTCCTCTGGTTAGGCGCAAATTATAAATGGGCAAGAGGTGGCCGCGCAATCACATCGCTTGCTGATTCCTAGCGAAAACCTAGCGGACAGCGACCTTTGCCCTTTCCTTCCCGGCCACCACGAAATAGATCCCCGGAGATAACGGGCTTATCAGGGTCTTTCCCTTTATCTCTTTGCTAATAACCAGCCTTCCCGCGGGGTCATAGATCCGGGCCTCGCCCTCGTAGCCGGATATGAAAAAGCCGGAGGGGGCCGGAAGGGCCTTTAACCCGTGGACCTTCTTCCCGTCTTCGGCAATAAGTTGACCGTCAGTCAGATGAACAACAGATGTGATGTTTGTATATAAACCCGTATCAGGGGAGAAAGTGAACCACTCTTGGGCATATACCCCGCCACGCCCATCAGGAACCAGCCCGGAAACCTTTACTCCCTCGTATTCACTGATCGTATCTTCCCATGCCCATACGAGGTTGCCAATGGTATCAAGCTTGTATACAACCGGACGCTCCTCCTTTCCGGCAGAGCCTCCGACGAAGAGATTCCCTAGGGGATCAAGGCCTATAGAGATCATCCCGAACCCGTTGTCCTCTGTTGGATTCCAATCAAACCTCCATTTCTCGGTCCCCATGGAGTCAACGCACATCACTTCCCAGCAACCAGGGGATCCCCCTCCCGCAATATAAATGTTGCGGTTCTCGTCCAAGACCATGTTGTTGACCCATTGACCAGAATCACCCTCGTATTCCTGACAAAAGTTTATGAAACCCGTTGAAGTATCAAGCCTTGCCAGGAAGGGTATTTTTGATCCTGCCACATAAAGCCATTTGTCAGACAGGGCTATGGTCCCTATGGTGTGATTTAGTAGGCTGTTGATCGGGTTTACCCAAACAGCCTCCCCGCTTTTGTTCAGCTTGATCACCAGCGGCTTTTTCTCCGTTGGGCACGGGTTACTGGAATCCTCTCTTATTCCAGCGATATAGACATCCCCGTTCGGATCAATGGTCATATCATGAGCTTGATCTCTCGCGTGCCAGGGGCCATCGTATCGGAAATACCACCTGAAATTACCCGCGGAGTCCAGCGAGATGGCATGTATGTCTATATTCGTGGATGGGGTCCACAAATCACCGCATGCTATCAGATTGCCATTGGAGTCAGTTACGAAAAGCCCGGAACCGCTCGCGGCCGTGTCAGGAAGCGTGTAGCTCCAAATGGGAAAGCCGTTTAGCGGGTTAAATCGCATTACAAAAAGGGTGGAGGATGACTCTCCGGGAAACACGGCATAGCCCCCCGCGTATAAATGGCCAGAGGATGAAGCGCAACAACCCATGAGGAGACTGAGATCATAGGAAACCGTGTCCTGGTGGAATTGCCAGAGGGTGTAGCCCTCAGGGGTGAGCGCCCACGCTACCGCGTGGATGTCCGGGTAAGGCCTTGAATGACCAACTCCCAGGAGAAACCCCTCAGGGGTCATTATCAGGCTCTCTGAGCCAGGCGCTCCAAATGTCCTGCCTGGCCTCATGCCATAGAGCCAGACCCGCCAGTCCACCTGGACCTGCATGAGAAGAACAAACAAGATCATCCTGACCCTCCTTTACAGATATATTATACGAGAAAACGCGGGGCCTCGCAAGCTTGCGAGGCCCATACTTTTCACCACAGAATCAGAACCCACAGGGGTTAGGCACGCAACTCCCAAAACCCCAGCCACCTGGTCCAATGTCCCGGCGCGCGGAAGGCCTTGAGGGGTCGCAGTAGGAGTCGGTGAAGCTGTATGAGAATATAGGAGCACTACAGTTGCGGAACTCTTGGGGATTGTCCCGCACGGCCAAAGTATACTCAGCGCACAGAAACCAAGGGAAGGGGTGTCCGTAGGCGTTGATGTTCTTTCTACAGAAATCATAGTCTTGGGTCCATTGGCCGTGGCCAAACCCGTAGTAGAAGTAGAGGGTATCTATCAGATCATCATTGCCATCATATAGATACAGCTCGAGGTCATACATTGGGTATACCGTGGCAGTGACCGTCCCATACACATTTCTCGGATACACAGGCTGTCCCTCCGGTTCCTCGCCTCCTCCGCCCTCTATCTCCACATTGCCGTTCTCGGTTCGTTCAAAGGGCCAGTCCTTTGAACACCCTATCATCGCGAGCAAGGCACTCGGCGGCCACCATGGTTTTTGTGAGATGCTTCATCTTTTCCTCCTTGCGGGTCTCATGGCCCGCGCGGGCAAATGATAAACCAGAGAGAGAGAGAGTCAAATGCGAGAAATTCTTAGGCCCGGAGCCACGCGCGAGGTTCCGGCCCTAGACCCTTACCCCCACCACCAGAAACTGGTTAGCAATGAGCGCGTGCGCGTGAGGCTCAAGGAGCTCGGAGAGCCACCCTGAAAATCCGGGGCAAAGCCTTTCTCCCGGCCTTGGCAGTGGGTTAGCATCAAAGAATATAACTTTTTTGACATCAAAACCCCATTCCCGGAAGAGTTCGTTGGCCTCCAGAGCGCTCGGTTCCCATCGGAACGGCCTGGCAGTTATTTTGCCAATAATTTTCTTGAGGCAGGAAGAGATGGGCATGTATAATTCCCTATCCCACGCCCTCCTGATGGACAGGCGGTTAGGGAAGCTCGCTACGAGCAGTCCATTCTTCTTTAGGACGCGGCGCGCTTCGGATAGAGCGTCCGGCAGGGGGCTGTATTCAAATGTTCCCGCGGCAACCACCGCGTCAAAGCTCTCGTTCGCGAAGGGTAGGGACTCGTTCAGGCCGCATACCCTCGCGTAGGAACCCTGCCTGAGGATTTCCAGGTTGGCGTCCAGCGCTATTATCCTGTCAGAGACCTCCGGGAATACCCCGGGTCCAGCCCCAATCTCAAGGATCAAGCCCTCTCTGGGCAGGTTTCTCAGGATTAGTGCCTTCCTGAGCGGGTAGAATCGGAAGAGTATTGAGCGGGATGAGTATCTTTCCTGCCAGCTCAATGTTTCTCCTCGTAAATTAGCTGATAGGCCTGGGCGATCCGGGTTATTTCGTATTCTGCGGCGCGTTTTTTCAGAACCTCGCCCGTGTAGCGGGCCTCATCCGGCTCCTGTATGAAACGGGCTATCTTTTCCCGCATGTCGTTTGTGTCCTCAGCCATCAGCTCCGGGTGGCCTTCAAGCAATTCGCACACCCCGCCGCCGTCGCAGAAACACAGGACCGGGATGCCAAGGGCCATTGCCTCAAGCGCGGAAAGCCCGAATGGTTCTCCCTCGGCTGGCATGACCAGGAGGTCCGACGCGGCCAGGTAATCAAACGGGTTCTCAACCAGGCCGGTGTGGACAGCACCAGCTGGCAGGTTCAATCTCTGCGAGCCATCGCCTATGATGAGGAGTTTGGCCTCCAGGCCTTTGATTGACTCAATCAGCCTGTCCAGGCGCTTCATTCCAGCGAGCCTTCCGAGATAAGCGACCACGAAGCTGTCCCTCGGGAAACCCAACTCATCCCTGATCTCCCCTCGCGGCCTTTTTGGTTTTATCTCGGATATGAACTCACCGACCGGGACAACCACAGCCTCAACCCCGTAAAGCTCCTTTAGCCTCCCGGCCGTGAACCGGGAATTTGCTATGAGAATTGCCCTTTTGTCCGAGAGAAATTTCGCCTTTGCTCTGGTTTTTACCCACTTGGCCGGCCAGGCCCTTTCCCGGTCAAACATGCCGTGCTCGGTGAAAACAACCCTCGCGCCGGTTTTTAGTGCTATCCTGGTGAGATCCGGGTGAAAATAGTGAAAATGCAGGACATCAAACCCGCGGAATATCCTTTCTGCCCTCTTTATTTTGAGGGGGTTGACGGGCCATCCCCTTTTTATTCCCATGTCATAGACCAGCCAGGCCTGGGCCTGGGACCTATGCCACATTGGCCCTTCTGCTCTCCCGAAGGCGATCGCCGGATCAATGGTTTCTTTTTGCGCCACGAACAATTGCTCCACGAACCGCGCTATTCCGCCAGTTTGTCCGGAGTAAATTATGTGCAGAACCCTCACGGGACCCACCTCCTCCATCCTCGGAGCAAGAGGAGCGGAGCGGCCGGAGAGAACCCCTCCAAACGCGCGCTTGTCTCCTTGCATAGCCTGATGACATCAATGTGCCTTTCCCAATCCTTTCTTCCCTGGCTCGGTCCCAGCGTCCCAGCCAGGAGCCCGGAAAGCCCCGGCGCTATTCCAAGCTCAAACCATGTTGAGTAATAAGCCAGCTCGCCGAGCCTTCCCCTCCGAGGAAGCCAGGACAAAAGCCCCTTTTTCTCCGCGCGTTCTTTTCCTCCGTAGAAGCGCCAGTTTCCGATTACAAGCTCGTCCGAGCCCGACTCAATGCCTGGTGGAACGGCCGCATCCCTCAGCAGTGCCGCGCACGCTTCCTTTGCCCCGCTGAGAATTCTCTCCAGCCGGCTGAATTTCTCCTCTCCCATTCTGAACCACGATTCCCTTATGTCCGCGACATCATCAAATACGGGGGGGACGAGTCCGTCCATAAGCGTGAAATTATGCCGTATGCCGTGAACCCTGCACAAAAAGGAGCGAATACTGGCCCGGCCCATGAACTCTGTCCTCACCAGGCTTGTCAGCTTTGCCATCGTGAACCTGGCGGCCACCAGTAGATTTATCAGGCCCCTGTCCTCAGGTTCGGCCATGGAGATTTCCGGCCCGCTTAGCCTTCGGATTCCCCTCGTGTCGTTGACATAGACGAGCCAGGGCGCGAGGTTTTCTGTTATTGCTACGGGGGAGTGGAGGAGGACGCGCAGGGTTTCGGGAGAAAGGCTCCTTTTCATTTGCCTCCAGGAAACCCTTGCCCCTTCATCAACGACCAGGATGAAATCCAGATCCGATATGCCCGGAACGGACACTGAGCCGGCTTGCCAGACCCCAATCACACCCCTTGTTTCCATTGCAACGCGAAGGAATTCCTCGGTTGCCCTCTCGTAGTCATCGGCGCTCATGGGAACTATGTCATCCACCCAGAGCATCCTTCATCCTCCGTGCGAGCCGGCCCGCGGCCTGGTAAAACTCCTCGTCAAGCGCGGACAGGATGTCAGGGCCTGGCATGATGAAACGCCTAAACGCGAACGCGAAATCCCAGGGCGATAGCCAGAGAGCGCCGATGCCGTGGAATTTCCTTGAGGGCCTGACCCAGAACCTCCTGATCCTCGTAGCGATGCGAAGCGCGATACGCTCTTCCGGGAACATCCACTCAACCTTTTCAATGGCTACGGGCTTGGGAACATCCTCTCCCCTAGCGGAAAGAAACAGGGCCGGAAGGAGCATCAACTGCGACAGAAAAAGCTTTATCCCGTAGAGGTTTTTTGGCCGCGCTTTCGGATCGCTCGCTAGCTTAATGCACTTTTCTAATATGGGTTCCATGTCCTTTTTCCAGGACATCTCCCAGCCGCCAAGCGTTATCTCGTTTTTGCCCGCCAGAACGACTGCCCCGTGAAAAGCGGATGGAGGAAGGGGCGAGCATGTCCTGGCTATTGTTTCGGGAATGACGAATATTCCGTGGTGTTGAAGGTGATCAAAAAGAAGGATGTAGCGCGTGGCTCTCCTTATGGCGCCGCGGAGCTTCTTGTTTGAGAAAATGAACTCATCATCCGGCGGGAAATAGGCCAGGTCAACATCTGAGTAGCCGGTCGCTGTGCGGTCCGCCAAAGAACCCATGAGAACGATGGTTCCGGAGAGTCCTGAGAGCGCGTCGCTTAATGCATCCGCTATCTTCCAGTAAAGGTCTTTCTCGCTCGTTTCCTTTTCCCACAGGGGGAGCGAAAGCACGGTCGCGTTCGCTGGCTCCTCAAGCCCCGCGAGCATACCACGGTAAATCCTGAAGAGATTTCCGGGCGCGATGCCGGTCTTTTTCCGTCTGTGGCGGTATGTCGGGATACCGTTCAGGTATAGGTTCGCGTATTCCCAGAGCTCCGGTAATTCCATGAGAAGGCTTGAATTATAAGGTTTTCAGCGCGCCCGAACCCACTGCGATCGTCCATTTCCCAGCGCGGGTTTTCTAACTCGCCGTCGTGCATGCACATATAAGGCGCTGGCGCCGAGTTTATCATAAAGTAGACCTCTGATAAACCCACCCCTTAGCTTCCCTTCGTCCCCCTCCGGGCCAGTTTTCGGGCCCGGCTAACCCTGACTAGTCCCCAAAGGGGTCATTTTGG
>FWWM01001539.1_pt1 | contig 69024 bp, 54 predicted proteins | sample 2228351 | NCBI WGS metagenome assembly FWWM01 (sample SAMEA103939774, study PRJEB20133) | metagenome | reverse complement strand
CCGCTGGCGCGGGCTTCGCGGGGGTTGCGGCCGAGGCCGGAGGGGGACGGGGAAAGCGGAAGCAAGCTTCCGCACTCCAGGGCTCAGCCCGCTGCGCGGGCTTCGCGGCGGTTCTGCCCGAGGCCTTACGGCATTGGGCTTCGCGGGAGGCGTTTGGTGGAGCTGATGGGATTCGAACCCACGACCCCCTGAATGCCATTCAGGTACTCTTCCAACTGAGCTACAGCCCCACCCTGAAGGGAACCAACAGTCTAGCCGAAAGCACCAAGCCGGGGCAAGGCTGCCGCCGGTGCAAGGGTTCAAGGGTTCAAGGGTTCAAAAATTCAAAGGCCGTGTGCTTCGCCGGTTCCGGTCGCGAGAAGCGGAGTACAGCGGCTCAACGATACCGCGCAAGACGACCAACCCTGACCTCCGAACCTTCAAACCCCTAACCTTTTGAACCTTTCACCTTAAACCCGTCTCCGACGTCCGAGCCTGGTCAACCCGTCAGATCGTCCACCAGCCGCTGGTTGATGACGATCTTCTCCTCCCGGCGCAGACGGTCCACCACGTTCTGCACAAACGCACTGTAAAACTCGCTGCGACGCCGCTGGGTCAACTGCTCCGCCAGCTGGTCCTTCTCCCGATTGAAGCGTCCCTCGTCGAACGGGCTCTTCTCAGCCACCTCCAGCACGAAATACTGGTTCGTGACCCTCACCGGTCCCCCCAGACCACCCACAGGCAGCGCGAAGGCCTGGTCGTGAACCTCCGGCGAGAACTTCAGGTTCTCGTCGATGGTGGATCCCTTCCGGAACATCGGCGTCTCGTAGACCTTCAGCCCGGCCGCCTTTGCCGCCGCCTCCAGCGAGCCCGCCTCCCGGGCCTTCTGCAGAAAAGCCGTGGCCCGGTCCAGGGTCAACGTGTCCCGCTGCTCCTGCAGATATGCCTCCAGCACCTTGTCGCGGACTTCCTCGAAGGACGGGATCCTCGACGGCTGGATGTTCTCAACCCGACCCACCAGATAACGGAAATTGCCGCCGGTGGGACCCACAATGCCGCCCACCGGTGCCGCGAACACCGCCGCCGTAAAGTCCGGGCCCGCGTTGATGCCGGGCACACCCTGAATCCGATCAAAAGGCGGCGAGGTCTTCACGGTCAGACCGAGCGCGCCGGCGGCATCCTCCAGGCGGGTACCGGTCTTGGCCGCCGCCGCCAGCTGTTGCGCCTTTTCCCGGGCCTGGCGGTCCGCCTCCTTGCTGCGCGCCGCCATCACGGCCGCCGGCCGATTCCCTTCGGCGGTGCCCCCGGACTTCTCCAACGTCTGAATGATGTGGTAACCGTAAACCGTCCGCACCAGCTCGCTAATGGCGTTGGGCTGCAACGTGAATGCGGTGTTCTCGAACTCAGGCACCATCTGGCCGCGGCCGAAGAAACCCAGGTCGCCGCCCCGGACCGCCGACGCCGCATCCTCCGAGTGCTGCCGCGCCAGCTCGGCAAAGTCCGCGCCCTGGCGGAGCTGGTTCAGCAAATCCTGAGCCTTTCGGCGGGCGCGTTCCTCATCCCCCTGCACGTCGCTGTCGAACCGGATCAGGATGTGCCGCGCATGGACCTGTTCCTCGGTAGGTGCAGTGGACATTTCAGCCTGGATCTGCTCCTCGCTCACCTGGACGTCGGTGGGGGGAACGTAGACTTCGACATAGGCGACCTGACGCTGTTCCTCGATCCGGTAGTTCTCCTGCTTCTCCTGGAACCACGTGCGCAGCCTGGCATCGTCCACCGACCCGGGATCCACTTCCTCGGTGCTGAACCCGACGTAACGCACGCGGACTTCCTGGTTGGCCTCCATGAACTCCCGGCGTACCTCTTCGGGGGTGGCCACGATCCCGTCAGTGACGATGTTGCGCAGTTTTTGGCCCAGCAGGTCCCGCCGCACGGACTCCTCGAACTCCCGGGTGGTCAGGTTGTTGGAAAGCAGGATCTGCCGGTAGCGCTCGGTGCCGATAAAGACCCCGTTTTCGGAGAAGAGCCTTGCGATTTCCGCTGCCAGCTCGTCGTCGCCCACCCGCAGGCCCATTTCCTGGGCCGCGTAAACGGCGGACTGCTGCTGGATCAACTGGTTCAGGGCCTGCTGGCCGATCCCAAGCTGCCGCAAGAGGGCGGAGTTGGATTCGTTGAGGTTGTACATCTGGCGGTACATGTCCATGAGGCGCCGGTAATACCGCCCGAACTCGGCGGAGGTGATGGGCTGCCCCGCCACCACGGCCACCTCCTGAAGGCCGATACCTCCGCCGCCGATCCCCCGAGGGGTGTCCACGAACAGCAGGACGGTGGACAGGCCGAGGATCAGGATGACCCCCAGCAACACCCATTTGAGCCATTCTTTCTTGCGGCGAAACAGCGGCAGCATAAATGCGGATCCTCCGGGCCAAGCCCCGAAAAACCCGCAGTATAGCACAGGGTCGGCCGACCCTTCCGGCAGGCATAATGCTTGCTTGACTCCGCCCCGAGGGGGCATAATTCGGCTTTTCCTGGGGGCGGCGGCAACGCCGCGGTGCGCTCTGGCAGGAGCTGCAGACGCTGATGAACTTCCGGTCGATTTTCAGTTTCTTCTCCAACGACCTCGCCATCGATCTGGGTACGGCCAACACCCTGGTGTATGCCCGCGGGCGGGGAATCGTCGTCAACGAGCCGTCGATCGTGGCGATCAACAAGACGACCAACCGTGTCGAGGCGGTGGGACATGAGGCCAAGGAGATGCTGGGGCGTACCCCCGGCACCATCGTGGCCATCAAGCCCATGAAGGACGGCGTCATCGCCGACTTCGACGTCACCGAGGAGATGCTGAAGTATTTCATCAAGAAGGCGCACAACCGAAGTCATCTCATCAGCCCCCGGATCGTGATCTGCATCCCATCGGAGATCACCCAGGTGGAGAAACGGGCGGTGCGGGAGTCCGCCCTGCGGGCCAAAGCCAGCGAGGTGTATCTGGTAGAGGAGGCCATGGCGGCGGCCATCGGCGCCGGTCTGCCGATCACCGAGCCCTCCGGCAACATGATCGTCGACATCGGGGGTGGAACCACCGACATCGCAGTGATCAGCCTGTCGGGCATCGTCTACAGCCGCTCGGTGCGGGTGGCGGGCAACGAGATGGATGAGGCCATCATCCAATACGTCAAACGCAAGCATAACCTGCTCATCGGCGAGCGGACCGCGGAACAGATCAAGATTCAGATTGGTTCGGCGGCACCCCTGGACCAGCCCCTGACCATGGAGATCAAGGGACGCAACCTGATCGAGGGAGTTCCCAAGACCGTGACGATTGCCGACGACGAGGTTCGGGAAGCCCTGCAGGACTCGATTGCCACCATCGTCAACGCGGTGCGGGTTGCCCTGGAGCGCACCCCGCCGGAGCTGTCCGCCGACATCGTCGACAAGGGAATCGTATTGACGGGGGGAGGATCCCTGCTCAAGCATTTCGATCGCAAGCTCAACGAGGAGACCGGCTTGCCTGTCTTTCTGGCGGAGGACCCATTGGCATCGGTGGTGCTGGGTGTGGGTAAGATGCTGGACGACATGGCCCTCCTGCGACGAATCAGCCTGCAATGAGCGAATTGGTGCGGAGCCGGCCCTTTCTGGGGCTGCTCCTGCTGGTGATCTTGAACCTGTTTCTGCTGTCGGTTCAGATCCGCAGCACAGACGGGAGCCTGTTGCTGCGCACCTGGGGACTCGCCTTCATCAGCCCGCTGGCTTCTGCATTCCACTCAGCGTCCGTCACCGGACGTGAACTCTGGGAACGCTGGGAGTTCCTGCGCACGGTGGAAGAGCGCAACCGTTACTTGGAGGCGGAGAACTGGCGGCTTCAGATCGAGCTGCACCGGCTGGAGGCTTTGCGCCGGCTGGTGGACCGGGACCCCGCCTTCGACCTGCTGAAGGCCCAGCTCGTGGGCCGCACGGTTCGGGCCGGCGTCGTCTGGCGCAATCTCCCGCTGTTTTTCGAACGGGTGGTGGTCAACGCCGGGACCCGCCACGGGGTTCACCGGGATACGGCGGTGATTACCCCGGAGGGGGTGGTGGGCAGGGTGGTGGCGGCTACCGCCGACAGCGCTGAGGTGGAGCTGCTGTCCGATGTCAACGCGGCAGCGGGGGCTCTGGTGGGCGACGAGCGCCTGCAGGGAGTGGTGCAGGGAACCGGGGGACCGCTGTTGCGGCTCAATTTCATCCCCGCCGGCGAAAAGGTGAGCGAGGGAACGGCAGTGGTGACGTCGGGGGCCGACGGGATTTATCCGAAAGGGATCCCCATCGGTCTGGTGGTCAGCGTCGACCGTGACGCCGGAGTCTACCAGCAGATCGTGGTGCGGCCGTTTGTGGACTACACACGCCTCGAGGAAGTGGCACTGGTGGTTGAATGACCGGCTTCGCGGGAGGAGACACCGGTGGGGCCCAACGGCTGCTCGCCAAGGCGGAGATCCTCCTGTTCCTGCTGGTGGCGGTGACCATTGAGCTGATCCAGGGCGCGGTTTTGCCAGGATTTCTCCGCTTCCAGGCGATTCTGGTCTTCCTGCTCTACACGGGCTGGCACTCGCACCCTTTCCGCGGGGCTGTGGTGGGGACGCTGTTCGGGCTGTCCGAGGACTACATCTTCGGTATTCCGCTGGGGATGAACGGGTTGAGCAAGAGCCTGCTGGGTTTCGCCGCGTCCTATCTCAGCCGTTGGGCGGCTCCTGATCTCGGACTGCTGCGGGGCCTGATCCTGGCGGTGGTGGCGGTGCTGGACCGTCTGATCGTGGTCGGTCTGATGTGGCTGCTCGGCCTCAAGTCTTCCCCGCTGGCGATCCCGGATCTGCTGTCCTCGGCCGCGATTTCCGGCGCTTTGGGCGAAGTGTTCTTTCGCCTCTATGATAAGATCCGGTTTCCGCCAAAGGATTTCCGGAGGTTTTGAGCGCTCAGCGATGCCGTTGACCCAGGACAATCGGATCCTCCTGCAGCGCCTGGCCTGGCTGCGCGTTGCCCTGTTCCTGGTGTTCGTCGGACTGGGACTCAAGCTGTGGTATCTGGCGGTGGTCCAGTCCGAGCACTACCGCGAGCTGGCCAACCGCAACCAGATCCGCAACGTACCGCTGGTAGCGCCCCGGGGCGCCATTTACGACCGTGAAGGCCGGGTCCTGGTCGACAACACTTCCGCCTTCCATCTGTTTCTTTACCTCGACGAGATGGACGACCCGGAAGCCGTTCAAACCTTCCTGACCGGAAGCCTGGGAGTGGATCCGGCATACCTGAACGAACGGATCGAAGCGGGCCGGAGCTACTCCAAGCATCAGCCGGTGCTGATCCGGGAGAACCTTACGCTGGAGGAGATCGCCCGGGTGCTCGCCCGCCAGTCCGAGTTCCCCGAGCTGAAAACCATCGAACAGCCGCGCCGGCTGTATCGGTATGGGGAGCTGGCGGCGCACGTCTTCGGCTTCGTGGGAGAGGTTTCCCGCGACGAGCTGGAGCGGCCCGAGTTCGCCGGGACAAAGCCCGGGGACATCGTGGGCAAGGTGGGACTGGAGCGGGTTTACAACCGGCATCTTACGGGCCGGGATGGAGGGGTCAAGCTGCTGGTCAACAGCACCGGCAGGGTACTGGAGGAGCTCGGCAAGGTAAGCCCGGTGCCGGGGAAAGAATTGCGACTGACCATCGACCTGGATCTCCAAATGGTGGCGGAACGCGAACTGCAGGACCGGCCGGGAGCGGTGTTCGCCTTCGATCCCAAAACGGGGGAGGTGCTGGTCCTGGCCAGCCGTCCTGCATTCGACCCCAATGCCTTCGCCAGCCGCATCACCGGGCGGCAGTGGCGGGAGCTGCTGGAGAACCCGGACAATCCGCTGCAGAACCGGGTGATCCAGTCCACGTTTGCGCCGGGTTCCATCTTCAAGGTGATCATGCTGCTGGCGGGACTCGAACAGGGTCTGGTGGATCCCGACACGGCCGTTTACTGCAACGGCGGCGTGAATCTTTACGGGCACTTCTTCCGCTGCTGGAACGCCGGCGGACACGGCTTCGTGCGGGCCCAGGAGGCGCTGCAACATTCGTGCAATGTCTACTTCTACCTGCTGGGTCAGAAGCTCGGCATCGACAGCATCGCCGCGTTCAGCCGGCGCCTGGGACTGGGAGAACCCACGGGCCTCGACCTGATCGGCGAGGCGGGCGGAGTGGTGCCGTCGACGGAGTGGAAACGGCGTGTGAGCGGCCAGCCGTGGTACGCAGGCGAGACCATTTCGGTGGCCATCGGACAGGGTGCGCTCACCGTGACCCCTGCCCAGTTGGCTCGGGCGGTGGGGATTGTGGCCACGGGCTTGGCGCCGCGGCTGAGGCTCATCGACGATGGCTCGGCGCCGGTGGTACGCAGAGTCGACCTTGACCCCCGCTACCGTGACGTAGTGCGCGGCGGAATGTGGCGGGCGGTCAACGATGGGGGTACGGCGACCGCCGCCCGGGTCGGCGGCTTCGATGTGTGCGGCAAGACCGGCACGGTCCAGACCATCAGCCGCGACGCGTACGAACGCCTGTCCGAGGAGGACCGCAAACGCTTCGAGCTCAACGCCTGGTTCGTGGGCTTTGCCCCCCGGCAGGATCCGGAGATTGTGGTGGCGGTCATTGTGCAGCGGGGCGGCGGCGGGGGAAGAGGGGCAGCCCCCATCGCCGGGAAGGTGCTGGATGCCTTCTACCGCAAGCGGCACGGCGCCGAGCCCGGAATGATTCTGGCGGCCGGATAGAGCGGAGAGAGAAATGCGGGTCAGGCAGTTGGCAGGACAGTTGGACCTGGTGCTGCTTGCCGCCGCCATGGGGTTGGCTGCGGTAGGGGTGCTTGGGGTCTTCAGCGCCGGTGGCTCTGCGCTGGGATGGAGTCAGGCGGGCCGGGTCGGCCTTGGGCTTCTGGTCTGCCTGGCCGCCCTGTACTTCGACTATCGTCGCCTGGCGGACTTGGCCCTTCTGCTGTATCTCGCCTCGGTGGCAGCGCTGGTGGCTGTCCTGTTCGTGGGAATCGAGGTCAACGGCAACCAGAACTGGCTGAACATCGCCGGATTTACATTCCAGCCCTCGGAACTTACGAAGATTACCTGTCTCCTCCTGCTGGTCCGGCTGCTGGCGGAAAACGACGGCGAGTACGTCTCGAGACGGCTGCTGATTGCGGCGGGGCTGGTGACCGCTGTTCCGGTGGTGCTGATCGTCCTGCAGAAGGACCTGGGCACCGCCTTCATGTACCTTCCCCTGCTGGGAGGCGTGCTGTTCGTGGCAGGGATCCGGGCCCGCGTGGCGCTGGTAGTGGCGCTGGTCATGCTGGCGGCGGCCCCCGTGGTGTGGATCGGACTGAAAGATTATCAGCGCCAGCGGGTGCTGGTCACGTTGGATCCGGAACTCGATCCGCTGGGAGTGGGTTACCAGACCCGACAGTCGCAGATTGCGATCGGGTCCGGTGGGCTGTTCGGCCGCGGGTTGGGCCAGGGCCTTCAAAGTCAGCTGGGTTTTGTTCCCGAGAGCCACACCGATTTCATCTTCACTCTCCTCGCCGAAGAGATCGGTTTCTTTGGGGCAGTGGCCATCCTGCTGGCTTACCTGTTGCTGATCTCACGGCTGGTGACTTTGGCCCAACAGGCCAAGGACCGGATGGGAATTCTGCTGGTGGCAGGGGTCATCGGGCTCATTGCGTCCCACGTGGTGGTCAACATCGGGATGGCGCTGGGGCTGCTTCCTCCCATCGGGATCCCGTTGCCCCTGCTCAGCTACGGGGGATCGTCAGCGCTGTCGGTTTTCGCCGCCTTGGGGCTGGCGCTCAACGTTGGTGCCCGCCGTTACATGTATCTTTAGGGTCAGGCAGAGTCTGATGACCAGAATGCAAGGGGCTCACCCGCAGGGGGGCGCCGAGACTTCCACGGTCATGCGGATGACACGGATGGTGCGGCGCATTCGGATCGCACGGATCACACAGGCCGCTGAGGCAGGACAATGAAGATTCCAGTGAAACCAGAGCAGCACGCTTCACGCAGAGCGATCGACAGGACCCGCCGGAGATTCTGGTCGTGGCTGGCAGTGGTGACGGTCCTCGCAGGTGGCGCCGGGAGCCTGGCCGCCAAGGACATCACGTGCAAGTCCGAGAACTATCGCTACCGGCACTGCAAGGCCGACACTTCCCGCGGGGTACGGCTCAAGAAAGTGAAGTCCAGGGCCCCGTGCATCCAGTATCAGACCTGGGGCTGGAACCGCCGGGGAATCTGGGTCGACAAGGGCTGCGAGGCGGAATTCGAGCTGGGCGATGACTGGGGCTGGGAGCAGCCGGACAGCGGTGATGCCCGCGTGATCGAGCTCGCCCGCGACGCGGTTCGGGAACGGATTCGCCAGGACCTGGGGGCCGGAGCTCACGTGGAATTTGGCTCGGCGGAAGCGAAGGAGCTGGACCGGCGACTGCAGCGCGTGGACGGGACCGGTCGCGTGCGTGGACGGCGGGGCGGCTGGGAGGATTTCGAATACCGCGCCCAGGTGGATACCCGCCGCTGGGTGGTGGCGGAGGTGGACTGGCGGTATGTCCGGGACGGGGACCGTCCCGCGGAACCTGGGCGGCTGGTGTTCGAAGCCCGAATCGACGACGAAGTCGACCTGCTGATCCAGGGGCGCCGGGTCGAAGTCAAGGAAGTGTCGGGACGCCGCTCCGACTCCGTGCATTATGAGTTCGACAGTCCCCTGCCCCGCCGGGAGGTGACCGTTCAGGTCCGCAAGCTGCGGGGACGGGGGACGGTGGTGGTGCGGGAACAGCCCACCCGCCGCAACGACTATCGGGCGATTGTGACCATTTCCGACCGCAAGGGCGGGACCGATCGCTACGAACTGGAAATCACCTGGTAGCCCATGTTCGAGTCTGCCGAACCGCGACTGGAGGGGGTATTTGCGCCGGTTACCACGCCGTTCGACGATCGGGGCCTGGTCGTCGCGGACGCTTTCGTGCGGAACCTTGAGCGCTACCGGCAGACCGGCGTGACCGGTGTTCTGGTCGCAGGTACCACCGGAGAAGGGCCTCATCTCGACGCCTCGGAGAGACGGCTGCTGCTGGAGCGGGCGGCGCAGGCGGTGGGTCACCTGCAGTTGCTGGCCGGGCTCCCGGGCCAGTCGGTGGTGGTGGCACTGCGGGAGCTCCGGAGCTGGGAAGGGCTCCCGGTACGTGCGGTGCTGGCGGCGGTGCCCAACTACTACCGCCCTCGCATGACGGAAAGCACGGTCGAGGCGTATTATCGGGCGCTGGCCGACGATTCGCCGTTCCCCATTCTCCTGTACAACATCCCGCGGCTTTCGGGCATCGAGCTGAGTGCCGGGCTGGTGACGCGGCTGGCGGAACATCCGCGGATTGCTGGGATCAAGGAGAGCTCCGGCAACCTGGCTCTGGTGCAGCGCCTGCTGATTGAAACTGCGGGCGGCGGGTTCAGCGTGATCAGCGGTTCCGCCGAGACTTTCGGAGCGGCGGTGGATCTGGGCGTGCGGGCCGGCATCCTGGCGGTGGCGTGCATCGTCCCGGATCTGGCGGTGGCGGTCCTTGCCCGTGCGGGTGACCCGGAAGGTTCGGCGGATCTGCGGCGGCGCCTTTTCGAGCTGGCCTCGGTGCTGGTCTCGGGGATCGGAATCGCCGGGATCAAGGCGGCGCTGGATCTGGTGGGTTACGAGGGACTGCACACCCGTCCTCCTTTGGGCCCACTCCAGCCGGAGGAGGCCGACCGGATTCGCCGACTGCTGGCGACCTGCGGCGAGATCACACAGCCCGCCTGAAACCGCGCCTGCCCGTCCCGTCCACGGTTCCGGGGTAAGATAGGGGTCCCGAATGGAAAGCGTCTGCGTCGACTTCCGTAAGCTGCCCGACCAGAACCCGCTGTTCCTCAGCTTTCTTTACGACTTTCCCCGTGTGCGCCACTTCTATCCGGCGCTCCCGCGCACCGACGCGGAATGGCAAGCCCGGGCGGCGAAGGTCCTGGAGCGGGCTCATTACCCCCGCCGGGAACTGGTGGAACTTCTGGAGCCCTTCAATTTGGCGCTGGGAGGTGGAGAAGCGGTTAGGAGGAATCTGCAGGAGCTTCGGGACCCCGGCGCCGTCGCGGTAGTCACGGGACAGCAGGTGGGACTGCTGGGGGGGCCCGGCTTCTCGGTTTACAAGGCCGCCACCGCCATCCGGCTGGTCGAGCGACTGCGCCGCCTGGGCTGCAAGGCGGTGCCGGTGTTTTGGCTGGCGGCGGATGACTCCGACTTCGAGGAGGTCCGCAAGGCGTGGCTGACTTCTCCGGACCACGGCGTTACCGAGATCAGCCACCCGGACACCCGCGGCGGCGATCACGAGGCCGCCGGTGCAGTTCCCCTGACCACCGCCCCGGATTGGTGGCGGGAGCTGGAGGCGGTTTTGGGACGCAGCCTGGCTTCTCGGCACTGGCGCCGGGGTTTGCTGGAAGACTATGTCCCCGGGAGATCGTTCAGGGAAGCGTTCGCCCGGTGGATTCACCGGGTCTTCGACGGTTACGGGTTGCTGTTTTTCGACCCGCTGCTGGATGGCTATCGCCCCGGGCTGCGGCAGTTCTTCCAGGTGGCCGTCCATCGGAGGGCCGAACTGTTGCGCGATCTGCGGGAGCGGGAGCGCCAACTGGAGGAGGCCGGGTTTGGTTCACAGGTCAGGGTGGAGGACTCGGAATCCTGTCTTTTTCTCTGGCAGTCGCTGGAACGGGCGAAACTGGAGTTTTCCGAAGGGAGGTACCGGGTCAAGGGCAACCGCCGGCTCAGCTTTACCCCGGACGAGCTGGTGGAAGGGATCAGGTCCGGTGCCCTGGAAGTGACCCCCAACGTCCTGCTCCGTCCCCTGGTTCAGGACTATCTGTTTCCCACTGTTTGCGGCGTCGGCGGACCGGCGGAGATCGCCTATTTCGCCCAGGTCAACGCCATCGCTCATCATTGGGATCAGGAACCGCTGGTGGTTCCAAGAGCCGCCTTCACGGTGGTGGATCGCAGGAGCGGGAGGTATCTCCGGCGTTACGGCCTGGACGTTGCCGACTTGTTGGGGAGCACTCCCGGAGAGGTGCTGGAACGGATCGTCCGTCACGGGGATCGCGAGGAGGTCCTGGCGCGCCTGGATGCGGTGCGGGCCGAAATGGAGTTGCGCCTTGTCGACTTGGCGGCGCGGATCGACCGCGTCGACCCCACGGTGGCGGCCAAGGCACGGCGGACCGCCGAACGTGTCGGGGAGCGACTGTCCCGGCTGCGCCGCCGATTCATTGAGAATGTCACTCGTCGTGACGAGAACGTCAGGCGTCATGTCGAACACCTGCTGGGCCACCTGCGGCCTCAGGGCCACCTTCAGGAACGGGTGCTGACCTTCGCGGGATTTCTCGCTGAGGGAGGTCCCGGGTTTCTGGCGGAACTGATGGCCTGTATCGATCCCGAGCAGGTGGTACACCGCGTAGTATTCTTGTGAACAACACCTTCGCCACGCGATGGTGCAGGGTGGACCGTCGGGGTCCTGGGGGTGGGAAAGCGGGACCACATGTTTAACCGGCACTATCGGCTTTACGCAAGGATTTTGCTGGCTCTGGACGCGGCCGTCACCATCCCGGCCCTTCTCCTCGCCTACTATCTGCGGCTGTACCTGGTGCAGTTCGGGCCTGAGGAATTTTCAAGTCAGTTTAATCCGGTTCTTCTTCCGTTTTCGGAATATCTGTTTTATTTGCTGGTTTTTCTGCCGGTCTGGTTTTTCTGTCTGATCCTGACCCAGCGGTATGAAACCTTGCTGCGCCAGCCGTTGGGCAGACAGCTTTCCAGAGTTTTTTCCTTTGTGTTTCTGGCGGGCAGCGTCATGGGTCTGGCGAGCTATGCCTTCAAGCTCGAGGTGAGCCGTCCCATTTTCTTCGCCTTCTTTGCATTCATGCTGGTGGCGCTGCCGGCCAACCGCATCCTGCTGCAGTTGGTGCTGCGCAGCCGGAATCTGAACGAGCACAACCGTGTCCACATTCTGGTGGTGGGGACCGACGCGCGGGCGCGGAAGCTGGGGCAGACCCTTGAAGCGTCGCGGAAATGGGGATATCACGTCATCGGCTACCTGCGGGTCAACGGCGGAGCGGTGGAAGTGGCGGCCGATCGTGTCCTGGGACGCGTGGAAGAACTGCCCCGCCTGCTGGAGACCAACGGGGCGGCGGATGAGGTCATCTTTTGCACCCCCGCCCGGGAGCTGGAGGCTTACGGGGATGTGGTGCTGTATTGCCAGGAGATCGGGGTGCGCACGCGGATTGCGGGCGATGAGATTCCGTTCGCCGCCGACAACGTGTCCCTGGAATTCCTGGAACAGGTGCCGCTGATCAGTTTCTCTTCCGCGCCCGAGCACAGTTGGTCGGTGGTGGTGAAGCGGGTCCTGGATTTTGGGGTGGCCGCAGTGGGTCTGGTCCTGCTGTGGCCGCTGATGCTGGTGGTGGCGGCCGCCATCAAGTTCACATCGCCGGGTCCGGTCTTTTATCGACAAGTGCGCTGTGGCCTGAACGGCCGGCGGTTTCTGTTGACCAAGTTTCGAACCATGATCGAGGGAGCGGAGGACAAACTGTGGGAGATCCGGCATCTCAACGAAATGGACGGCCCGGTTTTCAAGATGCGTAACGACCCCCGCGTGACGCCCCTGGGCAGGTACCTCCGCAGGTTCAGCATCGACGAACTGCCCCAGTTGTGGAATGTGATCAAGGGGGAAATGAGCATCGTGGGACCCCGGGCGCCGCTTCCCGAAGAGGTGGAGAATTACTCCGTGTCGCAGCGCCGGCGTCTGAGCGTCAAACCAGGGATCACATGCCTGTGGCAGGTCTCGGGACGCAACGACATCAACTTCCAGCAGTGGATGGAGATGGATCTGCAGTACATCGACAACTGGTCGGTGTGGCTGGACCTGCGGATCATGCTGAAAACCATCCCGGCGGTCTTTACGGGGCGGGGGGCGCGCTGACCCGAGGATGGAAGGTCGTCGAAAGGGAGTCGCCTCCCGGACTTGACTCTCCAGGGTAGGCCAAGTTAGGAGTAGGGACGTGCAGGGACGCCTTTCCTTGGTCTTGCCGGTAACAGTTGCCGTCGGGTTTGCGCTGCAGGGGCCGGCCGCGGGTCAGATTGAAGAGACTTCCCCCCGCCAGCAGATGTTGCAGGAAGAGGCCCGCGACTATTTCGAGCGTTGGCTGAAGCAGGATGTGGTGTACATCATCACTCCGGAAGAGCGTGAAGTTTTCAGCTCGCTGACCAACGACGAGGAGAGGGAGCGTTTCATCGAGCAGTTCTGGCTCCGGCGGGATCCGGATCCGCGTACCGCGGTCAACGAGTTCCGGGAGGAACATTACCGCCGCATCGCCTACGCCAATGAACGCTTCCGCAGCGGCGCTCCCGGCTGGAAAACCGACCGGGGAAGAATTTACATCATCCATGGGCCGCCGGATTCCATCGAACCCCACCCGTCCGGAGGTCCGTATGAACGGCCGCTGTGGGAAGGCGGGGGAACCACGGTGACTTTTCCCTTTGAGGTGTGGCGCTATCGTCGCATCCCTGGCGTGGGTGAGGACATTGTGCTGGAATTCGTGGACCCGGCCTACAGCGGCGAATATCGCCTGGCCGTTGACCCCGACGAGAAGGACGCCTTCGCCAAGGTGCCCACCCTGGGCCTGACCCTGGACGAGGCCGAGGGGATCGCCTCCAAGGCACAACGGGGGACCTCTGAAGACATCCGGTACTACCTGCGGCGGGACAAGCCCTTTGACCGCTATTACGAGTACACCTTCGTCCAGCGGCCTCCCCAGATCAAGTACAGGGACCTTCAGGAGCTGGTGAAGGTGAACGTGACCTTCGACCAGATCCCCTTCCAGGTAAGGGTGGACCAGTTCCGGCTCAATGACGACATGGTGATCGTTCCCATCACCATTGAGGTCGCCAACCGGGATCTATCCATTGTGGAGGAGAACGGACGTTGGGTCGCGGGAGTTTCGGTGTATGGACTGGTCCAGAGCGTCACCAACCAGGTGGTGGCGGAATTTGAGGATGATCTGATCAATACCTTCTCGGCGGCGGAGGCCCAGCTGCCGCGGGGCCGTTCGGTGTACCAGAAAACGCTGGTTCTGGAACGGCGGCTGCGTTACAAGATGGATCTGGTGCTGCGCGACCATCATGGCGGCAAGACGGCGGTCAGCCGGCACCCGATCATTCCCCGCGATTTTCGCGGCGAAGGATTGGCGGCAAGCTCTTTGATGCTCTCCGACCTGATCCGGACGCTGCCGGAGCCACCCTCATCGGATGAGATGTTCGTGATTGGAGACGTATTGGTGCGGCCCGCGCTGACGCCGCGTTTTCAGGTGGGGCAGCCGGTGGGGGTGTATTTTCAGCTCTATCATGTGGCGCTGGATCAGGCTTCCAACAGCCCGAGCCTTCAGGTGACGTGGAAACTGATCCGGGAGGGTCGGGAGGTGGCAACGCTGTCCGACCCTGGCGACTCGATCTACTACTTTTCTGAAGCGCGAACGGTCTTGATCCGCAGTTTTCCCACCCAGGACCTGCTGCCTGGAAGGTATCGGATCGGCGTCGTGGTGGAGGACCGGATCGGGCGCGGGAAGGTGGACCTCGAAGGGGAGTTCGAGGTGGTCGCACCGGAGGCCGGCTGAGGGTGCGTTCACCTGCTTCTGAGTTTGGCGATTTTTTGTGGGAGTGTGGCGTTATATTTTCGCAAGTGCCCCTTGACACGGAGCTTCAACGGGATTCTAATTGCTGATCATCGGTATCCCGCGAAGGGCGTCCGGTGTGCGGGTAGAGAGTGCGGTCCCAGCCACAGGGAGGGTTTTCCCTGTTCTGTCCCCGGCTGAGATGACGATACCTCCCGGAATTCGGAGGTACGGGAGGGGTATGTGGAGTGTCTCAGGAGGAGAGCGATGCTACATCCACGGTTAGGAAAGACAGGGATTCTCGCCTGTCTGCTCCTGCTGTCGGCGGTGTGCCTGATGCTGACGGCACCCGCTTTGGCGCAGAGCGGACGCGGCACCATCAACGGGATTGTTCGGGACACCACCGGGGCGGTGGTCCCCGGGGCGGAGGTGACCGTAACCGCCAAGGAGACCGGGGTGTCCCAGACGGTGCTGACCACGGAAGCGGGGGTGTATCGGGTACCGTACCTCCATCCCGGACTGTACAGGGTTTCGGCAGCCTTGCCGGGATTCAAGACGGCGATCGTCGACAATGTGACGCTGCTGCTCGCCCAGACGCTGTCGGTGGATCTCGTCCTGGAGGTGGGTGAGGTCACCGAATCGGTGACGGTCTCGAGTACCGGACCGCTGCTGGAGACCTCGTCTTCCGAGATCGGCATCAATGCCAACGCCAAGGAGGTTCACACCTGGCCCATCCTGGTCGGTGACGGAACCCGGCAGTTACAGGACTTCATCTTCCGTGCCATGCCCGGTACCCAGGGCGGCACCTTCGCCGGCTCCATCAACGGCGGCCAGTCCTACAGCCACGAGATCCTGATCGAAGGCATTTCCATCGGCCGCATGGATCTGAACGGCGGCAGCAACAACGAGTTCACGCCCACCATGGATGCCGTGAGCGAGTTCAAGCTGCAAACTGGAGCGCTGTCGTCGCAGTATGGTGCCACCCAGACCGCGCTGACCAATTTCGGCATGAAGTCCGGCACCAACGAGTACCATGGGACGGTGTTCTGGCTGCACCAGAACAAGGTACTCAATGCCAACACCTGGTCGAACAACCTGTTCGGCAACCCTCGCAGCGCTTACCTCGACAACAACTTCGGTGCCACCGCCGGCGGCCCGATCATCAAGGACCGGACCCATTTCTATTTTTCGTATGAAGGAGACCGGTTCATCAACCAGAACACCGCCGGTTTCGAAAACCTGCCCGTCCGCCCCTTCAAGGAGGGAGACTACTCACTGTTGCTCGATCCGACGTTCACCCTGGATGCGCGTTCGGGCACGGTGGTGGGCCAGGATGCACTGGGACGGGACGTCATTTTCGGCCAGATCTATGACCCGGCCAGTTCCCGTCAGCTTCCCGACGGAACGTGGATCAGGGATCCGTTCCCGGGCAACATCATTCCGGCGGACCGGATCAGCGATGTGACCCGCGCCTGGCTGAAGCACGATATCCCGGATCCGCAGATTTTCGCTTTCCGGCGTAACCAGACCCGGTTCAGCGGCTGTTGTCCGTTTCTGCAGATCGACAACTTCAGCCTCAAGATCGACCACATCCTGACCGAAAGCCACAAGCTGTCGGGTACTTTCGTGTCCAATGACCGCGGCCGCGATCGTTCGGGCGGGGCCAGCTTCCGTCCTTCCGGGCTTTCTTTCCCCGGTCCGGCCGCGGCCGGATTCCGGAGGCAGGACACGCCCGGCTACATCATCCGTCTGGCTGAGGACTGGACCATCAGCCCGCAGATTCTCAATCACCTGGCTGTCGGTTACAACCGGTTCATCAACAAGAACCAGGCGACCTCCTTTTTGGCGGGGATCGACTGGAAGACGGAACTCGGGCTGCAGAACGACCAGCTTGGCCAGACCTTTCCGGTGGTCCGTTTTACCGGATTCAACACGACTCTGAGCGGTGGCTACCGCAACATGGGGGATGCGGCGACCGGCCATGCTCCCAACGGAAGCACCATCATCGCCGACGACTTCAGCTGGCTGATCAACAATCACAGCCTGCGGTTCGGAGTTGAGCACCGCCGTTACTATCTGAACGAGCGGGCGACCCAGACCAACGGCACCTACACCTTCCACAATGAGAATACCGGACTGCCGGGCTTCGCCTCCCAGACCGGGTTCGCTTATGCCAGCTTCTTCCTGGGCGTGGTGCAAAGCGCCAGCATGGGCATCCAGCGTCTGACGCTGGGCCAGCGCAGCCGTTATACCGCCCTCTATGTCCAGGACGACTGGAAGGTCAGAGACAACCTGACGGTCAATCTTGGACTGCGCTGGGACATTCCCACGCCGCTGTTCGAGGTGGCGGGCCGAATGTCGAGTTTGGATCCGACCGTTCCGAACCCCGGCGCGGACGGCTACCCGGGCGCCTTGGTATTTCGCCCGCGGTTCTCGGATACCTACTATAAGCAGTTCGCGCCCCGCTTCGGTTTCGCCTGGCAGGTCAAGGAGGATGTGGTGGTCCGGGGCGGCTATGGCATCAACTACAGCCCACCCATCAACGACGGTTGGCACGCTTCCTACACCGCCGGCTTCGATGGCTCCAACCCCATCATCGCCCGTCGCGGCCGCTTCCGGGAGGATCCGGTCTACAGTTGGGACAACCCGTACCCACCCTATACTGCGGTTCTGCCCAATGCCGACCCCACTCTGCAGAACGGGGACTACATCGACTATTACATCCCCGAAACCAACCGGTTCCCGTACGTCCAGAACTGGAACCTGGGGGTGCAGTTCGATGCGGGCTGGAACACCAAGATCGAGGCGAATTATGTCGGCAATAAGGGAACCCGCCTGATGGAAACCCAATACCTGGGTTCCCTGAACCAGGTGCCCACCCAGTATCTGTCCTTGGGGGACACCCTGCTGGACGACATCTCCGACCATCCGGAGATTCCAAAACCGTACCCCAGCTTCGAAGGAACGGTGGCCCGGGCGTTGCGGCCCTTCCCGCAATATGAAGGGGTCCAGACGCACCGGCTCAACGGCGGGTACTCCACGTACCACTCGCTGCAGGTGACCGCCACCCGTCGTTCCGATTACGGGCTCAGCTTCCTGACCTCGTACACCTGGTCCAAGTCGCTGGGGACCGCCGATACGGCAGGTCCCGGCAACTACTATGACTACGGCCAGGACTTCTACAATCGCCGGGCGGACTACTCGGTGACCGCATACCACTTCCCGCACGACCTGAAGCTGACCTGGATCTACGATCTGCCCTTCGGGCCCCGAGGCAAGTGGCTGACCTCCGGCATCGCCGGCAAGATCCTCGGCGGCTGGACCTTCAGCGCCATCCACCGGTATCAGTCTGGGGGGCCCTTGGCACTGGGAGTCGGCGGCTTCGTGGGCGACGCCCTTTTCAACCCGGGCTTCCGCCCGGATGTGCTGCTGGAGGGGGACGCCCAGAAGTTCGACGTCGGAGGGTCACTGGATTCCACCAACGGGACCCAGTACCTCAACCCGGCGGCGTTCGGCGCTCCGCCGGCGACCGAGAATGGCGTCCCCGTCCGTCTCGGAAACGCCCCGCGTCACCTGCCGAGAACCCGAGGGTTCGCGCTGCTCAGCGAGGACGTGTCCCTGATCAAACGAACGGATCTGCCGTGGCGGGAAGGGATGAACCTCGAAATCCGTTTCGATTTCATCAACTTCTTCAACCGGGTCCGCCTGGGCGGCCCGGACACCGACGTCACCAGCTCCGATTTCGGGAAGATCTTTTCGAAGACCGGTGGTGCCAGGACCGCTCAGGGCGGCTTGCGCATCAACTGGTAATCGGCTGATCTTGCGCTGATCCTGTGCACCAAGGCCTCCCGCCCAGGCGGGAGGCCTTTTTTCGTCTGATGGTTGCGCTGCTGTTGCTACTGGTGGGGCTCCAGGGGACCTCGCAGGCTGATCCCTGCCGTCTCGGGTCGGTCCGGGTCTCGGCAGGTGACCCTGCAGGAGCGCTGCCGCTGATCGAACGTTGCGTCCAGCTCCATCCGGACGATCTGCAGTGGCGCCTTCGTCTGTGCGCGCTCTACCAGCAGCTTGAGCGGGACCGTGACCTCTACCACGCGGCATTGGAGGGACTGCGGCGTTTTCCCCAGGAGAAACGCTTCTATCTGACCGCCGCCAACCGGGCTGCCCGCTATGCCGGCATTCAGTCGGCGGTGGATCTGCTTTCCGAGGCCTTCCGGCGTTGGCCCGATGAAGAGCCCTTTCGGGAAGCACTGGCGGAAGCTCTGCTGGTGCGGGGGCTCGAGCGGTTCGATGGCGAGGATTACCCGGGCGCCGAAGCCGATCTGCGTCGGGTTCTGGAACTGAGCCCCGATCACGTCGAGGCCCTGCTGAATCTGGGGCGAATCCAGCACAACCTGCTAAGACGGGAGGAGGCATTGGCATCCTTCGATCGGGTGCTGGCTGTGGCGCCGGAGACATCCCTGATCCAGTTCCATCGGGGAGTGGTCCTTCACTCCCTGAACCAGAATGACCTGGCCCTGGAGGCCTTGAATCTGGAACTGCAGCATAACCCGGAGCATGCCGTAAGCTACTACTTCCGTGGTCTGGTGCTGAAGTCTCTGCAGCGCTACGGCGAGGCGTTGGCCGATCTCGAGGTGGCCGCCCGCCTGATGCCCGGCTACCGCGAAGTGTTCTTCGAGTCCGGCCGCTGCCTGGAGGCCCTCGGACGCTACACCGAAGCGGAACAGGCCTATCGGACCAGCTTCCGGCTCGATCCTAAGGAACCCAAAGCCCTGTTCTCCTTGGGCCAGATGCTGCAGCGGATCGGACGGCAGCCGGAGGCGCGGGCGGTCCTGGAGCAGGCAAGGGCACTGTATGTCAACAAGGTCCGGGAACACCGGGCCGAGTTTCAGTTCCAGTCGACTCGCTCGGTCTCACCAAAGTAGTCCGCGCAGGGCTGGAATGCCCACCACCTGGACCACATGGGATCTGCTGGCTCACGGAAATCACAGCGATTTCCCTCCTGATCGGCAGCGGCTGACGCTCCGCCGCGTGCTACCATTCGGTCATGGCTCCCCGCTGGTGGAATGATCTCCAGATCGCCCGCCGGCTTCTGGTGCGCGACGGCCCTCCCGTCAATCTGATTTTCTTCGTCACCTCCCGCTGCAACCTCCTGTGCAGCCACTGCTTCTACTGGGAGGAGCTGAACCGCAACAAGGCCGAACTGACCCTGGACGAAATCGAACGCGTCAGCCGATCGCTTCCCAACCTGCTTTCAGTATCCTTGACCGGGGGCGAGCCCTACCTGCGGAAGGACCTCCCGGAAATCGCCGAAGCCTTCGAACGGAACTCGCGGGTCCGCAACTTGCAGATTCCGTCCAACGGGCTGCTGGTCGAAAAAACCCTGGAGCGGGCTGAACGGCTCCTGCAGAAGGTCCGTCGTGCCCGCGTCTGTACGGGAGTTTCCCTGGACGGGCCCAGGGACATTCACAACGCTGTCCGTCGCGATCCCCGGAGCTTCGACCGCGCCCTGGAGACGCTTGCCGGACTGAAGGCCATGAAACCCCGCTTTCCGAACCTCTCGGTGGGCGTTGCGTTGACGGTGACTGCCGCCAATCAGCACCGGCTGGATGAGTTCTTCGATTTTCTTGAAACGGATCTGGTGCCCGATGCGGTGACCATCACGCTGGCCCGTGGACAGCCGATGGACCCATCGCTGAAGCAGGTGGACATCGCCATCTATCGGCGGTTCGCTGAACGAGTTCTTGACTACCGCCGTCGCTACCGTCTCACCGACGGCTGGACAGACCGGTTGGTGATCGCGAAAGAGCAGCAAACCTATGAGCTGATCGCGGAAGCCGCCGAGGCCTCCAGCCGGATCTCGCCCTGTTATGCCGGCGAGTTGATCGGCATCCTCAGCGAGACCGGCGAGGTGAAGGTGTGCGAGACCCTGGCTCAGAGCATGGGCAACGTCCGTGATTTCGATTGTGATCTGGCCGCCCTCTGGCGAAGCGCGCAGGCCGAGGCAGCCCGACGCTATCAGCAGGAGCTGGGGTGCCAGTGCACGTACGAGTGTGCGATGAGCGTCAACACCCTCTTTAACCTGCGACACGCAGCCCGGATTGCCGCGCGATCCTGGGCGGATACGGGGACGGCTGCGACAGGCCCCAGTTCCGCACCGTCCGGACGGACACCGGGAGCGCGTGAGCCACAGGCCCGGAAGCCATGCTCCCATCCCTCCTGATCGTTGCGACCCTGATCCTGCAGGGCCCAGCCGGCGAAGTGGAACGCCTTTTCCAGGAAGCGCAACGTGACCTCGCGCAAGGGGCGCCGGAACGTGCCGCCCCCCTGGCGGAGAAGGGACTGTCCCTGGTGCTTAGCGGTGTCGGCTCCCTCCACCTGCAGCTCAGCCGGTACCGCGAAGCCATGGAGGTTTTTCAGGAGGCGGTGGACATTCGAGCAGAACCCACTGCGCTGCGGGGCCTGGCGGTGGCTGCTTTGCGGGCGCGCGAATACCGGCGCGGACTGGAGGCAGGCGATCGCCTGCTCGCGCTGAACCTCCGTGATCCGGATGCTGCCCAGCTTGTCGGCAAGCTCCGGTACATGCTGAAGGATTATGCCGGGGCCGCTGTCCTGTTGGAGGGGGTCTGGAGGTCAAGGCCGGAGGACCTGACCGTCGGTTACCTGCTGGCCCTGGCCCAGCTTCATGGCCACGATCTGGAAGCGGGTCGGCGCACCTTGCAGGATCTGGTGGAGCGTTTCGGGTCCACCGCTCCCATGTGGGTATTGGTGGGGCGGGCCTACCGGGACACCGCCGACTCAGCACATGAATCTTACGGCCGGCACCTCGAGGCGGCGGCACAGGCTTTTCGGAAAGCGATCGAAATCGACCCCGGCGTCCAGCGAGCGCACTATTACCTGGCGGTGACCCTGCTGCGAAATCAGGGAATGGCTGCCGGGCTGGTGGCTCTGCAGGAGTTACGGTCGGAAATCAAGGTCAACCCGGGACACTTCCTCTCCCGTTACTACCTCGGCTTGCTGCTCAGTCAGAACCAGCGGTATGAGGAGGCTCTGGTTCACTTGCGGGAAGCGAAGAAGTTGAATCCTGATTTTCTGGACACCGACCTGGTGATGGGGCGGGCCCTGTTCTGGTTGGGCCGCTACCAGGAGGCGGTCGCCGTGCTCGAACGGCTGGCTGAATCGTTTACCGGGGAGCCCCGGACCCTGTATCACGAGAGCAACGTGCGCTACCTGCTGGGACGTTCCCTCTCCCATCTGGGGCGTCGTGAGGAAGCCCGAGCCCACCTGCTGGAGGCCGACCGGCTTAAGCGTCGGTGGTCCCAGACGGAAAGAGCCGAAATCCTGGCCACCGAGGAGGGTGTCCTCTCCGCCCAGATCGAAGCGGCGGATCAAGTGGAGGAGCCGGCGTCAGTTGCCGTGCTGGATGATGCTCCGCTGTCGGAGGAACGCCGCCGCGAACTGATGCGGGCGCTCGCCGAGTCGACTGCAGCCGTGGCCGCAGGCTATCAGCTCAGGGCCCGGATCGCTGCCGCCGGCCAGGACCTGGAGGGGACAGTCGCAGCTTTGGAACACGCGGTCCGTTGGGCACCGCAGGATCGGGGCGCCTGGTTCAATCTGGCAGTTGCCCAGGTGAAGGCTGGGCGGAATGCGTCCGCCGTGGACTCTCTGTTGCAGGCTCTGTCTGCGTCTCGGGAGAGCGGTTCCGGCGGTGATCCGTCCAGGGCCGACGATGCCGTCCGGCTCCTGGCTTCACTGGTCCCCGGATTGATCGAGGAAGGGCGGGATGCTGCAGCGCAGAGGGCGCTGGAGGAACTCCTCAGACGCTACCCACAGATGCCCGATCTTTACTTTTTGAACGCCCGGCTCCTGGTTCGGCAGGAGTCCTGGGAAGAGGCGGCCGAGGCGCTGGAACGGGCGGTGGCACTCAAGCCGGACTTCGTTCAGGCGTACCGTCAATTGGCCGCCGTGTATGCCCGAATGGGCCGTGCGGACGATGCAAGGCGGGCCCGGTTGCGTTTGCAGGAGCTGGAGCCTTGAGCCTTCGTCGCCGCGGCTGCGGTACCGCCTTCCTGCCTGCGGTAGAATGCTCCGACCTTTGCCCATGTCCGACGCTCCGCGAACCCAGCCGTCTTTTGCCGGCCCGACCATGCGTGGGGGTGTGTTTCGTCTTGTGGTGCTGATTTGCTGCCTTCCCATCGCCGCGGCCTTTTCGCAGTCGTTGCGGTTGGTGGATGTCACCCGTGAGAGCGGAGTGGACTTTCATCATCACTCTTCACCGGAGAAGAAGCACATTGTCGAGTCCATGAGCGGCGGAGTTGCCCTGTTCGACTTCGACGGGGACGGCCGGTTGGACATCTACCTGGTGAACTCCCTGACCGTGCAGACCGCGGACCAACCGCATTTGGCGCCGAGCCGTCTGTATCGCAACCAGGGCGATGGTACGTTCCGGGACGTCACTGCTTCCGCCGGCGTCGGCCTCCACGCCTGGGGTATGGGGGTATCCGTCGCCGACTACGACGGCGACGGCGACATCGACCTGTATGTCACCTGTCTCGGTCCGAACCGCCTGTTTCGAAATAACGGGGACGGGACATTCACCGATGTCGCCGCCGAAGCCGGCGTCGCTGACCGACGGTGGTCGGTGGGCAGTACCTGGGGAGATTACGATCGCGATGGCGATCTCGACCTGTTTGTGTCGAACTACACCAACGCCACACTGGAAACGTTGGATCAGTTCGGAGAGCAGGCGCACTGCCGGTTCCGGGGTATCCCGATTCAGTGCGATCCCCGCGTTTATCCCGGCGCCGGCGATGCCCTGTTCCGCAACAACGGGGACGGGACCTTCAGCGATGTGGCACGAACAGCCGGAGTAGACGACCCTGACCTCTATTACGGATTGGGCGCCATGTGGGTGGACCTTGACGAGGACGGTTGGCTGGATTTGTACGTGGCCAATGACGAGCGGCCCTGTTTTGTCTACCGTAATCTCCGCAACGGGAGGTTTTCGGAGGAGGGCATTCTTTCGGGAGCGGCTGTAGCGGAGGAGGGCACCGAAACCGGGAGCATGGGGGTGACGTTCGGGGATTACGATCGCGACGGCCGGATCGATATCTACGTGACCAACTTTGCGTACGAGTACAACCATCTGTTCCGTCAGGAAGAGCCCTTCGTCTTTCTGGACATGGCGATCCCGTCCCGGACGGCTGAGCAGACGTTGCACATGGTGGGATGGGGAACCGAGTTCTTCGACTACGATAACGACGGCTGGCTGGATCTGATCGTTGCCAATGGGCACCTCTATCCGCAGGTGGAGATCTTGCCGGGTGTCGGTCAACGGGTGTCCGCTTTTGGTCAGGAAGTCCAGGCGAGCTACCGCCACCCCAAACTGCTGTTTCGAAACCGGGGAGACGGGACTTTTGATGATGTTACCGCCCGGTTCGGGGTTGCTTTGATGGAACCGAGGGTCAGTCGGGGCTTGGCGGTCGGCGATCTGGACAACGATGGCGATTTGGACGTGGTGGTGAACGACCTGGATGGGGCGCCGATGGTACTCCGCAATGACGGCGGGAACCAGGCTGGCAATTGGCTGCGGGTGGTCCTTCGGGGACAGGCGAAGAACCGGCAGGCGATTGGCGCCCGAGTTATCCTGACCGCCCAGGGCGGAGTGCAGCGTGGCACCGTCCGATCCGGTTCGAGTTACCTGTCCCAGAGTGACACCCGGCTCCATTTCGGTCTTGGCGCGGCCACAGAGGCCTTGCTGGAAGTACTGTGGCCGGACGGTTCCCGCAGCCGTCGGGGACCGGTAGCAGCGAATACCGAAGTTGTCATTGACCAACCACCTTCTGCCATGGGGACAGTCCCCAACTCTCCGGCGGTTGGGGACAGTCCCCAGTTTTGAAACCGCTGGGTTGCAGGGACGGTTGCAGGGACTGTCCCCAGCCCCCGCCGCACGTTGGGGACTGTCCCCAGTACCCGCCAGGCCGTGGGGACTGTCCCCACCGGCAGGAAGGTCGGCTGCCTGCCCCGCTATAATCCGTGCATGCGGCACCAACTCGTCGATGGATTCAGGTGGCGGGTAGCGGCTACCGTTTTGATCCTGACCACAGGTTCTGGCTATTCGCAGCAGGCCGGGCCCGGGCAAATTTCCGACCCGGCGGCACCCAGCACCAAGGAGATGGCGCAGGCCTTGGAGCTGATCGCCCAGCGAGCCAACGATACAGGTGCCAATCCCTTTGCCCCCGGCGCTCGTGCCCGGTACATGCGGAGTCTCACACCTCCGTCGGATCTTCGCGAACTGCTCTTGTTCAAGGTGCAGCTGGCGACCTATCTGCTGAATGAGGGCCTCACCCGTGAAGCGGTCACGCACTTCGAGGACATCCTTCGGCTTGTGGTCGACAATCAGTCGGTCTTGGAACGGAAAACCATCGCCAATGTCCGGGGGCTGTTGGGTATCGCGTTCCTCCGTCTGGGGGAGCAGGAAAACTGCATCCTCAACCACAACGTCGAGTCCTGCTTGCTGCCCATCCGGGGCGAAGGTGTCCACAAGCTCCAGGAGGGTTCTCGCCGGGCGATCCGGGAGCTGACGGCGCTGCTCGAGCAGGAACCGGAGGAGTGGAGCGCCATCTGGCTGCTGAATCTGGCGTATATGACGGTGGGCGAATACCCCGATGGTGTGCCCGTCAGGTGGCGCATCAGACCCGAGAAGTTTGTCTCCGAGTATGACATCGGCCGCTTTCCCGATCGGGCGCCGGCGCTCGGTCTGGATACGGTCGGGCTGTCCGGTGGCGCCATCATGGAGGATTTCGACAATGACGGATTCCTGGATCTCGTGTGTTCGTCCTGGGGGCTCAGGGATCAGCTTCACTACTTCCGGAACAATGGCGACGGGACCTTCACGGATCGGACGCGGGAAGCCGGCCTGCTAGGGGTGCTGGGCGGCCTGAACATGGTTCACGCCGACTACGACAACGACGGCGACAACGATTTTTACATCATGAGAGGCGCCTGGCTCGGCAAGATCGGAAAGCACCCCAACTCGTTGCTCCGCAACAATGGGGACGGTACGTTCACCGACGCCACTCGCCAGACCGGCCTTTTCAGCCTGCATCCTTCCCACACCGCAGCTTGGGGCGATTTCGATAACGACGGCCATCTGGATCTGTTTGTCGGCTACGATTCCACCAAGAGCGACCCCAACCCCAGCGAGCTCTTCCGTAACAACGGCGATGGGACCTTCACGGAGATCTCCCGTCAGGTGGGTGTGAACGTCGACGCTTTCGTGAAGGGCGCGGTCTGGGGCGACTACGACAACGATGGGAAGCTGGATCTTTATGTGTCCGCCCTGCTGGAGCCCAACCTCTTGTTTCACAATTTAGGGCCGGATTCGTCGGGCGTATGGCGATTCGAAGAGGTTGCCGCCAAGGCCGGTGTCCAGGAACCGCTTCACAGTTTTCCGACCTGGTGGTTCGATTACAACAACGATGGGTGGTTGGACCTGTTTGCCAGCGGTTTCGAGATCGATTACATCAGCATCACGGTTGACGATATCGCCCGAGAATACCTCGACCTGCCGACCCGGGCGGAAAAACCCCGTCTCTATCGCAACAACGGTAACGGGACCTTCACCGATGTGACCCGCGAAGCCGGAGTCTACCGGATCCTCTATACGATGGGCTGCAATATCGGCGATCTCGATAATGACGGCTGGCTGGACTTTTACGCCGCCACCGGGGCGCCTGACTATCGGGTGCTGGTACCCAACCTTATGTTCCGCAATGATCACGGACGCCGTTTTCAAGACGTCACCAGTTCAGGCGGATTCGGCCACCTGCAAAAAGGTCACGGGGTGGCGTTCGGTGATCTGGATAATGACGGCGACCAGGACATCTATACCGTCATGGGCGGGGCCTACACCGGTGACGTCTATCAGAACGTTCTGTTCGAGAACCCGGGCCACGGGAATCGTTGGCTGACTCTGAAGCTGGAAGGAACCCGATCCAACCGCTCGGCCATCGGCACGAGAATCCGCGTCCGCGTGGAAGAAGACAACCGACAGAGGGATATCTACCTCACGGTAGGGACCGGCGGGAGCTTTGGATCTTCCAGCCTGCAACAGGAAATCGGGTTGGGGCGTGCTGAACGAATCGTGGAAACCGAAATCCGTTGGGCATCCGGGGGTGTCCAGACCGTGTCGGCGCTGGAGGTTGACCGCGCGTACCGCATCAAGGAAGGTGAGGCGGAGCCTGTACCCCTGACCCTTCGGCGAATCAGTCTGTCGGGGTCCCACTCCGCCGGCGCTCACCTCCACTGAAGATCGCTACTGGACGACTTCCAGAAGGGTTCGCCGGCGAGCTATTTTGTCCTCGCCCAGTTCACGCACGCTCGCTTCCAGGAAATAGGTACCGGGCAGAAGTCCTTTCAATTCAACAAAACGGGAGAGGACCACCGGTTGTCTGTCCGGCCGGAACGGAGCGTGAACGGGGGGCAGTGTAACCCGCTTCTGAGAGCCGCTGGGGATCAGGGAAAGCTCCGCCTCCAGGTCGCGGTCGGCGTTATATACCTCAAAGTAGTAGATCAGGTTCTCCCCATTGCGGAACCGGCGTACCGCCGATGGCAAGACGGTGGAGTCGCCAACGGTGAGAAGTTCAGCTCCAGGGGCCGCCTTTTGTACTTCTTTAGCCAAGACAATCGAACTCAGGGACAGGTCCTGGGAGGGTTGGGAAACTCTCAGGGTCTGCTCCAGCAGGGCGGCCCGCCCGCCCAACTGATCGCGAACAAGCACTTGCACGGAATAGATACCCGGCCCCAGCTCAACCTTGTTGTTGAAGCTGAGCCCGCCGCGCTGCAACGCCTGGAATTCTTCGTCCGTGAACCTGAAGGTCATGGGCGTCCCGAAACGCATGACCGCGTTGCCCTCCGCATCGCGAATGATTCCAATCACCTCGAGTTCGGTTTGATGAATGCGGCGCCCTTCGATCTCCTGTTGGCTGAACCCCAGTCCTTCTGCGAGGATCTCCAGGGTCACCAAAACAGTCTGGCCGCCGCTTCCACGCGAAAAGGACTCCAATCGCAGGAAGGACGGAAGATCCAGAGGGATTTCTCTTCTCTCGGCGGCGCGAACCAGCCGGAACTCGTCGGCACTGACCACATCCCATCCAGGGGGCATCGCCAGGTAGCCCGTTCGGTGGCGCACTTTGAGGCCCGGCCGCCGGACTCTCACCGTGACTTCACGGAAGGTCCCGTCAAAGTCCTGGTTGGAGGGTCGGTAGGTCAGTAGATAGTAGCTGCGGATGTCCTGGTCGATCCGTTGGAGACCGATGTGCAGGTCGTTGGTGTTCCGGATGGCGAAGCCGCCGGTAGAGACCGAGACGAATCTCAAGGCGCTGTCCCTTGCATCTGAACCCACTTCCTTCGCCCGATCGAAGAGCGAACGGCCACCGGTGGCGTCAATTCGCCGGCCGGAGATCGCATTACCCGAACCTTGGGTGGCGCCGATGCTGTAAAGCTCCTCCCCGGGGGCGGCCTCCTTGGTCACCAGTCCTTGGGAGTCGATAGCGTAGACAGCCAGATTTGCCCGGTTGGCGGCACTGATCGTTCGTTCGAGAGCTCGTTCCACGTGAGGTCCGATAACAAACCCTTGGGAAAAAAGAACCAGCGTCTTGCGTCCTTCAATTCCCTCCATTCCCTGGGCGATAGCGCGGATGGCCGTGAGCACACCCCGGGCTTCGCGCTCCTGGACGAAAGAGCCCATGTTCAGAAAAGCTCTCTGGATCCGCAGTCCGACCGCCAAGCGGGCGAGTTCCGAACCTTCGCGACTTGCCTCCTGTCCGGCCGCTGCCATGCCTTGGGGTGAGGCTGCCGTTACCGTCGGAGTCGTGGCGCCGGAAACCACCTCCGAAGCAGTGCCAGGAAGCGATTCTCCGGTCTGCACCAGACCAGCCAGTGCTTTGCCAGAAATCTCCCGGGTCTGCAGGGCTGAAACCAGGAGGCTCCGATTGTTGGTGAAATCCTGAAGCAGCCCGAATGCCGCACCCAGGCCGAACACTGCAACAAAATCGCGGTCGGTCAGATTTTGTTCGACATAGCGGATTGCCGCATCCTGAACCAACTTCTGGTTTGTATACTCGGTGGTGGCGAAGTCCAGCAAGAAAACGATGAGATTGCGCGGCGGCTCGACGGCCGGTACTTCTGGACGAGCCGCCGTCCCAGGAGAAGGAGTGCCGACGGGAGATTCCCGCGTTTGCGGTTGGTATCTGGCCTGAGGCGTCGAGCGCTGGAAGACCACACTGTCGATCACCTGGGGCTGTCCGTTCTCAAGTAGCTCGAAATCCTTGGCGTCGAGATCCGCGACCACGGCATTGGAGTCGTCCGTGACCACGGCGTCAATGACGACCGTGAGCCCACCTGCCCGGAAGACCGGAGGCTGCTCCTGCCCGGCGGAACCCGCCGGAGCGGACAGGGCAACGAGCGCAGCTAGGACGGCAGACGGTGTCGCGCGGAACCAAGCCAGGGAGCCGCGCAGCCCCCATCTCCCCACCGAGGAAGGCTTCATCTTCATAAGCGTCTCTCCGCAGGGCCCAGTATAGCCGCTCACGAGCCACCGGGTGCGCCGGTCCTGTCGGAAGGTCGTTCCCGGCTGGTGGCAGTCGATATAATCTAAGGACGATGCGCCGTGGATCGATCTTGCTGGTTCTTGTTCTAGCCGCTGTCTCCTGGACGGCGTTTTCACAAACCGCCTCGGTCACCCAAGAAGAATCCCGCGACTTCTACCGGAAGTGGTTGGAGGAGGACGTCGCCTACATCATCACCGATGAGGAGCGGGAAGTGTTCCTGAACTTGGGGAGTCCCGAGGAGAAGGAAAGCTTTATCGAACAGTTTTGGCGGCGGCGGGACCCCGATCCGGAGACTATGGAGAACGAGTTCCGGGAAGAACATTATCGCCGGATTGCTTACGCCAACGATCACTTCAGCGTGGGCCTTCCGGGGTGGAAATCAGATCGGGGAAGGATCTATATCCTTCACGGGCCTCCGGACAGCAAGGAATACCACGACCAAGGCGAGCAGTACTACCGTCCAATGAGTGAAGGTGGAGGGAGCACGACGACGTATGCTTGGGAGGTCTGGTACTACCGCAACATCCCGGGAGTGGGCAGTAACCTGGAGATTGAATTTGTCGACCGGACAATGACCGGGCACTTTGTGTTCGCCCGGGATGAGATGGACAAGGACGCCATGCTCTGGGTTCCCGGCCTTGGCCTGACAGAGGCCGAGCGACTGGGAGGAGGGACGAAGGCGGAACGGATCGGAACGCGCAGCATGGCAAACGAGGCAACGCGCCGAGTTGGCAACCCGCTCAAGATCTTTACCCAGAAGGATGACCTGTTTGATCGGTTGCGGCGCTATTCCAAGCTTCAGGCGGCCCCGGATATCAAGTTCAAGGACTTGGAAGCGATTGTCGACATAAACCTCTATTATGACAACCTGCCGTTCACGGTGCGCCACGATCTGATCCGCGTGACCCCCGAGGACTTCCTCGCCCCGGTCACCTTCTTTTTCGACAACAGGGAATTCACTTTCGAGCAGGCCGGTTCTGTCCGACAGGCGAAGGTCAATATCTACGGCCGGGTTGAGAACTTGGCCCGGCAGAAGGTCTACTCGTTCGACGACACCATCTTTCTGACCCTAGGGCAGGGCTCGGAGGCCGATCGGTCGGTGTACCAGAAAAGCATTCCGCTGAAGCCGGGGCGCTACAAGCTGGTTGCGATCATCAAGGACGGCAAGAGCGGAAAGATCGGTACCCTGGAACGGGGGATCGTCGTGCCCTCAGGTTTCAAGGAGGAGCTGGAACTGAGTCCGATCATTCTGGCTGACAAAGTGCAGCCGGCGGGCTTCGGGGAGTTCATTACCGATCCTTTTGTCCTCGGGAGCGTGAAGGTATATCCCAGCCCGAACAACGTCTTCAGACAAGGCAGCCCGGTCGGCTTCTATCTCGAGCTGTACAACGTCATGGCGGACCAGCAGACCCTGGAGCCCAACCTTACGATGGAGCTGAAGCTGATGAAGGACGGCCGCGAGGTCCCGACGCCGTTCCAGGGAAAGAACATCTCGCAGCTCCTCCATCGGTACTCGGACCGCTTTTTTGCTGGGTCCATGTTCAACTCCGCGTTGCTGGAACCGGGTACCTACACCCTGACCATCGCAGTGACGGATCAGGTTGCCCAGACGCGGGCCGAGAATTCGGTGGAGTTCCGACTTCTGCCCGATGAAATGGCGATGAAGTAGCGCTCAACGGGCGCACCCGTTTTTCCTTCCCTCCGTCACCAATCCTTCGTAAGCCCCGAGCACTGGGGACTGTCCCCATCGTTCTTGCAGGGCCTGCTTGGGGACTGTCCCCAGTCCCCCTGCTGCTGCGATCGGCCCACCTGCGTAGTCGATGGTTTCGCCGTCGGAACCTGTCCTGAAGGGGAACATCCGGGATTCCGGCGTTAACTCCGGAAACTCGTGCGTTTATTTCAGTGAAAGACGCCCGTTCCCCGGGAAGGACAGAACCTGTATGTCGCGGTTGCCACGGAACATCAGCATTGACCAGGACGGACTGTACCACCTGCGAGGCCAGACCGCCGGCCCTTTGGGGCACTACCCGCTGCACGAACCCGAAGCCGCGCAGAAACTGGAGGAGATCGTCCGCCACTACACCTCGGTCTATTTCTGCACCCCGGCGGCGTTCCAGATCATGGGCGACCATTACCACCTCGAGGTCTGGTTCGAGGCCTGGCGGGAGCTCTCCCGCGACGAGCTGGAGGCATTGGCCGAACGGCTATACGCCGACACCGACTATAAGCCTTATCGCCGCTGGACGGACCAGGACTGGAAGCGCTTCAACTTTCGCCTGTTCCATGTATCGGAGCTGATGCGAAATGTGCAGTCGGCGTTTGCGTCCTGGTACAACAAGCACCGGCAACGGAGGGGTCCGGTGTGGGCAGGGCGTTTCCGCTCAACCCGGTCAGACAACCTGCTGGAGACAGTGCTGTACATTGAACTCAATCCGGTGCGCGCAGGCTTGACGCGGCAGCCGGAGACGGCGGAACACGGTTCGTGCCGGATGCGCTATCTCGGCCAGGATGATTGGCTGTTGCCGCTGGAGGTACTGTTTGGCACTGCTACTCGCGAGGAAGCAGAGCGACAGTACTGGGTCCATTTGTACTGGCGGGGGACCCAGCCGTCAAAGACGGGGGACGCCGTGCTTAGGCCGGAAGAAGCAGCGGCCGTTCAGCGGATAATGCAGGAGCAGGGGATTGAGCGGGGAAGTGGACTCCGGCGGCAGCCAGCCTGGAGCCGCGGCGAAGTGGTGGGCCGCCGGGAACTTGTGGCAACACGCCTCGACCAGTTGATCGAGTCGGGACACTATGGAGTCCACCGGGAACCGATCCCGCTGCCCGAAATCCCCGGCATGTTTGTCGTGCGACGCCAGCGACGCCTGGCGCTGGAGCGGGGTGACGGCTCCGGCCGACCTCTGAACTAAACCAGACCTCTGTCAGAGCCTGTCAAGCGCCTCCGGAAGGCCCGCTCCGGGCACGAACCGGGCAGTTGCCGCCGGAATCCCCCAAGACGGTGGTCGAGCCTCGTGGGGGAACCGGGGCTGAGTGACACTTGGCCCGCAGGCTCGTCCAACCCTTTTCGAGCCTGGAAACTTCGGACGGCGGGATGGTTGTGCCGTGGCCGGGTCCACCAGGAATCCCTATCCGACTCGAAACCTTGCCCGTCGCAACCGGACTCGGTGTCTCTTCTGAATGAGCCGCGTGCAGAATTCGGCTCCTCCTCGATCTCTCCCTGGGTCTGGCGAAAGTAACCAAAAAGCAACCCCTGGCGCTGGATCACGCCAGAACTGGGGACAGTCCCCAACGAACGCAGGGGCTGTCCCGTACGCCGAGGCGCTGGGGACAGTCCCTATGTGACGATTGGGGACTGTCCCCAGTTTCTGCAAGGGCCGGGGCGGCGGGGGCGTATGCTAAGATCCGTGAGCATGTGGTGGTTGCTGGGGTTTCTCGGGGGCTTGGTCCTCGGCGCCTTCGGGACTGTCCTGGCGATACTTTGGCTGACGGTCCCCAGGCTGGAGAGGCTGTACGTCTTTCGTCCCTCGCGCGACATTATCCGCGTCCCGTCGGACTTAGGGCTGCCGTACGACCAGTGTTTCATCGACACCTCCGACGGAGCGAGACTCTGCGCATGGCACCTGTGTCCGCCTCAGCCGGTCGGCAGTGTTGTGTACTTCCACGGGAGCGCTGGCAACCTCGGCATCTATAATGAGTTGTTTGCAATGTTCTATCGCCACCGGCTCCAGGTCTTTGCGGTGGATTACCGGGGATACGGATGGAGCACGGGAATCCCTTCAGAAGAAGGTCTTTACGAAGACGCCGAGTGCGCTGTCAGGTACTTCGACGCCAACTTTCGCCTCCCGCGCTTACCGGTGGTGTATTGGGGAAGGTCTCTGGGCGGGTGCATTGCCGCTTATGCCGCAGCCCGCTTCCCCCCCAGCGGCTTGATTCTGGAAACAGCGTTCCCCAGCAAGGAGTCCCTCCTTGAGGAGTATCCCCAGCTCAGGCTGGTCCGCTATTTCTCCCGTTACAAACTGGATACAGTCGGGCACCTCAAACACCACCACTTTCCGGTCCTCATCCTGCATGGCGACAAGGACCGCACGGTTCCCATGCGTCAAGCCCAGATCCTGTTCAACCGGCTCACGGGCCCAAAGGAGTTCTGGCGTGTGCCCGGGGCCGGGCATATCGACATTCATATGGTGGACAGCCAGGCCTATATGCGGAAGGTGCTGGACTTTGTGGGCAGCGTCCGTCAGCCGGTGATCCATTGAACCAGGCTTGGCAGGATGCGGGAAGAGTCGTCCTCGATCTTCAGATCGGCGACATCGTCGTGGGCGGTCGGCCCTTGGTTAATGATGGCATAGAAAGCACCCGCCGACTTTCCGGCTAAGGGCACTGACGCTGCAGGATAGACTTCCAGGGTCGAGCCGATCGCCAACACGACTTGGGACTTCCTCGCCGCTTCCAACGCCCGATCCAGCAGCCCCTCCGGCAGTTCTTGACCGAAGGAGACGGTTGCCGGCTTGCACCATCCGCAGCAGCGGGGACAGGTGGGAGGCTGGTGGGTACGCTCGAACTCTTCATAAAATGGTTCCGGTTCGTAGCGGGCGCAACAGGCGACGCACTCGACCTGCAGGTTCGTCCCGTGCAGCTCGATGACGCGATCCGGACTGTGCCCGGACTTCAGGTGCAGACCGTCGACGTTCTGGGTGACGACCATATGCAGAAAGCCGAGCCGTTCCAGGTCGACGAGAGCACGGTGCCCGGGATTCGGTTTGGCGTCGCGGAACTGGCGCCACCCCGAAAGCTTGAACTCCCAGTGTCGGATTCTGGCGCTGCTGTCAGAGAGAAACTCCTGGAAATAGACTGGTTGCCAGGTACGCCACAGACCTTGGGGACCCCGGAAATCAGGAATGCCGGAACCCGTCGAGATGCCAGCCCCGGTGAAGGCCACCGTGTAGTGTGACTTCCTGATACGTTCCCCCAGTTTGGCGATGAGGAGTTCGATATCTGACATCGCCGGAGGTTCGGCAGGGGTCCCGGTCATGCGCGCCACTGGACGGCCTCGTCCTGAAAGACACAGAGCCTGAACTTAACCGTGCTTTCGGTACACCGAAGCGTAAATACTCCGGAACGGCGTCACGCAATAGGTCTCCACGAGTTCCTTCGACGACACGGGATGTGCGAGCAATTTCGGGAGATAGCGTGAGTTGAGGCGGAACGAGAGCCGCATGATGTCCGCCTTGTTCTGGCGAACCTCCAGTTTGAACGCGTCCGTGAAGTTGGAGTCGAGGATGAAAATTTCCTCGTAGCAGCGGGGCTTGAGCTCGGCAGGAGTGGGCACCGGCTGTTTGCCAGCGATGCGGAAGTGTGTGGCAAGCCGATCCCGGAACTCCTCGATGTCGAAGTTCTCGACCTTGTTGTTGACGCTCACCTCGATGAAAAGCGATTTGTTCTCCCAGTATGCCCGCAGGCCATATGTGAAATCGAGATCGTCCTTGCTGAACTTGATCCGGTGGCCGTGGTCGTCGTGAAACCTTTTCAGCTCTTCCCGGCCCGGCTCACCCCCCGACGCCTCCAGTTGCTCGGTGGTCACGTAGAAGCGGGAAACCTTGTCGTACCACTCGTCGATGATGGCCCTGAGGATCCTCTCGATCTGCTGCTGAGTCTCGGCTTCCTGGTCCATATGATTCAGACTCCGGATTCTAACAGCTTTGGCGGGCTCGTCACTACCGGGGACCCGCACTGAGGCGCGTGCTAGACTGACCGTGGCATGCGCCTGCTGGTTCCGGTCATGCTGGGTATGGGTTCCGTACTCCTCTCTTCGTGCGCCCAGCGGACGATCCAGAAGCTCCCGGTCCCTCGGGCTCAGGAAATCCAGGCGATCCGCCTGGTAGCAGAAGGCGACCAGCTCCTGCGGGAGCAGAAAGACCATCTCGCCATGCTTAAGTACCTGGAAGCCAGCCAGCTGAATCCTTACTACGAGGTCATCTTCAACAAGCTGGCGGTAACCTACGCCAAGCTGCAAATGTTGTACCAGGCTCGCCAAGCTGTCAACCGCGCACTGGCGCTAAACCGGAACTATGCGTTCGCTTACAACACCCGCGGCATCATTGACCTGGCTGAGCGCCGGCCGAAGCAGGCCATTGCCGCGTTCGAACGAGCCATCCGTCTTGCCCCCGGTGAACCCAATTTCTACCTGAACTATGCCGCCGCCCTGGTTTATTTCGACCGGCTGAAGGAGGCGGTCGAGGCCTACAGGCAGGCTCTGCGGCTGGATCCCGACATTCTCAGAGGGCCTTACGTGGAGCTGAACTTTCCTTCGGAGGGCGAACTTGACGACCCTGGCCGCTATTTCCGCCATGCCCTGGTGTTTGCGGAACTGGGCGATGTAGAGCAGTGTCTGCGATACCTGGAGAAGGCTTGGAGCGCTGGATTCACGGATTTCGGTCGCCTGAAGGAGCCCGTTTTTCAGAAGCTCAGGGAGGATGCGCGGTTCCAGCGTTTTCTTGAGGAGCGAGGAATCCGGCTATGAAGATTGTGGTGGTTTCGGTGCTTGTACTGCTCATGACGGGTCCTGCCATGGGCTCGGAGCTCTCGGTGGTGGGTGGCTTGGGCCCCGTCGAAGATCTGGCGGTTGAAACCCTTCGGTTTGACCTGCGCAACCTGGCCCTTGTTGGCCTGAGGTTCGAGAAGGATTTCCTTTGGTTTCTTGGTTTTGAGAACAGTTTCATGTACACCTCGCGGCTGCTCCAGCCGGTGGGAGAGGAAGGTCAGAATGGAATCTACTGGACGGCCAATCTGGTGCTGAATCTGCCGAACGAGAAAGTGGTTCCCAATCTGGTCTTGGGCATGGGGGTCATGCAGCGCTTCGGCGACTCGTTCCCGGATGCGGGGGCATCTTTCCTGACGAACTGGGGCGTGGGCGTGAAGTTTCGAGAGCTCGCGGGACCGCTGGGCGTGCGGGTGGACTACCGCCGGATCCAGGTTCACGGGGTGGAAGACCAGAGCCTGCTCCTCCAGGAACTGTCCGGCGGACTGCTGATCCAGTTCTAGCAACAGCTCCAGCGACCGAGGGCTGGTTGTGCGAAAGCGTGCCTCTTGACCGAGGGTCACATCCCAAGCCGTCGCATCTGAGTCTGATCCCGGAGGCGGGTTATGATGGATCCCGAGGGGGTTTTGGACTATGGCAATCCCGCAGGAAATCGTCCAGGTGACGGAGACCGTGTGGGAGCTCCCCGTCACCTTCCGTCCCGGTATGCGCGTTCCCGCCCGGATCATTGCGTCGCGGCGCCTTTTGGAGGAGATGGACGAAGCGGTATTTGAGCAGGTGGCCAATGTGACGATGCTGCCCGGCATCGTGGGACGCGCCTACTGCATGCCTGATGGGCATTCCGGCTACGGCTTTCCTATTGGAGGGGTAGCCGCCACTGACCCTGCCCAGGGCGGAGTTATTTCACCCGGTGGAATCGGCTTCGATATCAACTGCGGCATGCGCCTCATGCGGACCGGACTCACGCAGGAGGAGGTCCAGCCCAGGATCCAAGAGCTGGTGGACGCCCTCTTTCAGTTTGTCCCTTCCGGGGTCGGGAGCCGGGGCGCCCTCAAGGTCTCCCGCCAGGAGTTCGCGGAGATTATCGAGCAGGGAGCGCGCTGGTGTGTGCAAAAGGGTTATGGACGCCCGGAGGATCTCGAACTGACCGAGGAGGGAGGCTGTCTTGAAGGGGCGGATGCGGCTGCCGTCAGCGAGAAGGCTGTCGAAAGGGGGTTGAACCAGGTTGGCACTCTTGGCTCCGGGAACCATTACCTGGAAGTTCAGGTGCTGCGTCCGGAACATGTGTACGACCCGGAACTGGCCGCGATCTTCGGGCTGGATCTGCCGAATCAGATCGTCGTGATGTTTCATTGCGGCAGCCGCGGTTTCGGCCACCAGGTGGCCACCGATTACTTGCAGGAGTTTCTGTCGGTAATGGATCGAAAGTACGGGATCCGGGTGCCTGATCGCGAACTGGCGTGTGCTCCGCTGGAGTCGCCGGAGGGGCGACGCTACTTTGCAGCGATGAAGGGCGCCATCAACATGGCCTTCGCCAACCGCCAGATCATCCTGCACCACGTCCGACGGGCCTTTGAGAAGGTCTTTCGCCGTTCCGAGGAGCAGCTTGGCCTGGACATGGTCTACGACGTCTCCCACAACACCGCCAAACTGGAGTCGCATAAGGTGGACGGCCGTTCTCGGGAGCTGTTGGTGCATCGCAAAGGAGCAACGCGGGCGTTTACTGCGGGGATGCCGGACCTGCCGAAGCGTTACCGGGAGGTCGGGCAGCCCGTGATCATTGGGGGCAGCATGGAAACCGGCTCCTATCTTCTGATCGGAGGTGGAGGAGCCGGTGACACCTTCTTCAGTACGGCCCACGGCAGCGGCCGCACCATGAGCCGGGCGCGAGCGCGAAAAACCTGGCGGGGAGAGAAGCTCCAGCGGGAGTTGCTGCATCGGGGAATCTACGTCCGTACCGCTTCCCTCTCCGGTCTCGCCGAGGAGGCGGGTGGAGCCTACAAGAACATCGACGACGTGGTCGAAGCGACGGCCCTGGCGGGCCTGAGCCGGCCGGTCGCACGGTTTATCCCGATCGGAAATGTCAAAGGCTGAGGCACACCAGGGGAGCGGGTCGTTTCGATTTGTCGAGCACACCGCCGACATTGCTCTTGAAGCATGGGCAGAGGACCTGACCTCCCTCTTCCGCTCCGCCGCAGCCGCCTGGCTCAAGGCGACTGTTGATAACCCGAGCTCTGTAAAGCGCCGGGTCCGTCGAACAGTGGAGCTGGCGGCTCGGGATGCTGAGATGGCCCTGTTTGCGCTGCTGCAAGAGCTGGTCTACTTCAAGGACGCTGAAAATCTCCTGCTCCATGTGGTGGATCTGGATCTGGTCGACGAGGGAGGCGGCTGGCGACTCAGGGCGGCGCTGGAGGGAGAGGAGGCAGATCCAACGCGCCACTGCCTGCGGTCGGACATCAAGGCTGTGACACTGCACCAGTTTCGCCTTGAGCGGGCAGAGGGGGGGTGGCGCTGTCACGTGATTCTCGACGTTTGAGCAGCGGGGCGCACGCTACAGAATGAGCATTGCGTCTCCGTAACTGTAGAACCGGTAGCGTTGATTGACAGCTTCTCGATAGGCTGAAAGCACGAGTTCCCGATCTGCAAATGCTGACACCAGGACGAGCAGGGTGGAGCGCGGAAGGTGGAAGTTGGTAATCAGGGCGTTGACAACTGTGAAGTGATGACTTGGACGAATGAACAGGTCAGTCCAGCCCTCTGAGGGTTCGAGGCCGCGGGGAGACGAGGCCGCCGCCTCCAGAGCACGGGTCGTGGTGGTCCCCACCGCGACAACCCGACCACCCCGCCGCCTGCACTCCAAGATTCGCTCGACGGTGTCGGGACCGATCCGATAATACTCGGCTTCCATTCGATGATCCTCGATCCGACTGGCGTGGATTGGTTTAAAGGTTCCGTAACCGACGTGGAGAGTAATCATGCAGTGCGGAAGCCGGGAGAGGAGTTCTTCCGTGAAGTGCAGGCCCGCTGTCGGGGCGGCGACCGATCCTCTGCAACGCGCGAAGACGGTCTGGTAACGCGACCGGTCGAGTGCATCCGTGCAACCGCCAGGTCGGCGGATATACGGAGGCAGGGGCACTTGCCCCAGCCTTTCCAGCAAGTCCCAGAAGTCGCCGCCCGAGCTGAAGCGCAGGAAGCGTTTCCCAGGATCCGGGCAGGGCAAGACCTCCGCCGACAACACTCCGTCACCAAAGGACAAACGGGAGCCTGGGGGGCAGCGGCGTCCGGGTCGGACCAGAGCCTCCCAGAGCCGAGGGGCGTTTTCGCGCAGTAAGAGAACCTCAACTTCTGCTCCGCTTGGCTTGCGGCCAAAGAGACGAGCCGGGAAGACACGGGTGTCGTTGAGAACCAGGAGGTCCACCGGCTCCAGCAGTGCCGGCAGTTCGCTGAACGAGCGGTGTTCAATGGTGCGGTCGGCACGTCGAATCACCATGAGCCGGGACGAATCCCGGCGTTCCGCCGGTCTTTGGGCGATCAGTTCCGGAGGAAGCTCGTAATCAAAATCCGCCAGCTCCATACGGTTCATTCTAGAGTGCCCTGTTCTGCTTTGACGTGGGACCCCGTGTTGACGGCAGTCCTGGATCGACCGGGAGTGCCGCTGAAAAGGGGGGCTGCTGGGGAGGGTTTGTTAGAATCACACCATGAGTTTCCAGGCCGACCCGGCTCCTCCGGATGCGGTTTCCGACGAGACGGAAACCGTCGAGCTCGAAACCGAGCCTGAACTGGACGAGGTTGACTTGGAGCCCGCTCTGGACGCCGAGGCAGTGGAGGAGGTTCAGCCGGAGCACCTGGAACTGGTGCCCCTGGGCGAAACCCGCCTTTCGCGGCTGACGCCTCTGCAACGTTACCTGCTCGAAATCCGAGAGTTCAGGCCTCTGACGGCGGAGGAGGAATTTGAGCTTGCGGTGCGCTACCGGGAGCAGGGTGACCATGAAGCTGCCTACCGGCTGGTCACCGCGAATCTCTCCTTGGTCGTCAAGATTGCAAGGATCTACAGCCGTGTCTACCACAACGTGATCGATCTGATTCAGGAGGGGAACATCGGCCTGATCGAGGCCGTCAAGCGGTTCGACCCTTACAAGGGGAATCGGCTTCCCACTTACGCCTCGTGGTGGATCAAGGCCTACATCATCAAGTTTGTCCTCGACAACTTCCGAATCGTCCGGGTTGGAACCACCAATGAGCGGCGGCGCCTCCTGTTCAACTTGCGGCAGGAGAAGGAAAAACTTCGCCTTCAAGGGATTGAGCCCACCACGCAGTTGCTGGCTCGCCGGCTTAACGTCAGCGAAGAGGACGTCAGAGCTGTGGAGGCGAATATTGAGTCCGGGGATCTTCGCTTGGATGCGTACGTCGGCGATGACGAGAAACTGCAGTACGTGGATACCCTCCAGGCGACGGACGAGCGGGTTGACGAACAGCTGGCCCGGGGGGAGCTGCAGGAGCTATTCAACCGGAAGTTGGCCGAGTTTTCGCAGGGTCTCAACGAGCGGGAGCTGACCATCCTGAGGGAGCGACTCATCGCCGAGGAGCCCAAGACGCTGCAGGAGATTGCTGACCGGTTTGGAGTTACCCGGGAGGCCATCCGGCTCAGCGAGAAGGCGCTGATCGCGAAAATCAAGCAATACATGCAGGCCGCTTTGCAGGGCATCACCGACGTGGAGATCGGTCTCCTCGCCTGAAAGACCGTCACCATCCGGATCCTTCCCTTCCCCCCGAAGCTGTTGGGGACTGTCCCCAATCTCCCCCGAAGCTGTTGGGGACTGTCCCCAATCTCCCAATCTCGGCGTGCGAACGGATCTTGGAGACTGTCCCCATCCGTCCCGCCACCGTTCGCACGATCAACTGCACAAGGGACTGTCCCCAAGACCCCAAGACTCCCGCACGATGGAGGGGACTGTCCCCAAGATCTCCCCAAGATCTCCCAAGATCTCCAGGACAGTCGGAGGGACTGTCCCCAGGGCGGAGCGGAGTTGGTTCCGGTCTGCGACGGTCTACGTCCGGGGATCAGCGAGGGAGTCTGCGGAAGGATACCAGTGTCCAGGCGGCTTCGGACTCGGAATGGTTTCGGCGCAGGATGTAGAGGTCTCCGTCGTCGGCACGAACCTTGAAGAACTGATCCTCCGGACCGTACCACTGGTCCAACAGTTCTTCGACGATCAGTGTCCGCTCGCCAAGTTGAAAGCGGACCGGCCGCTCGTCAGCTTTGCTGCCCGCATAGCACTCGACGCGAATCTGCATGGCCGGCTTACTTGACCTGTTCCCGTCCGGCACTGATTATGGGCCGCCCGGGTTCGGCTCTGCGATGGGAAACAGCTTCGGATCGAAATGGGCGAGGTCGGACAGGACGAGATCGGCCGCGCCGACTTCCTGTTCCGGGGCGCCCGGACGCTTGAGAGCTACACAGTGCATCCCAGCCGCCTTGGCGGCAGCCACCCCGGCGGCGGAGTCCTCAAAAACCAGGCACCGCGAAGGATCCACCCCAAAACGGTCAGCCGCTGCCAGGTACCCCGCTGGATGTGGCTTGCCCGGCGAATAGTCCTCGGCGCCGAGGAAGAAACGCAGGCAACTCTCGATCCCCAGCCTCGCCACGCAACGGGCGACATCCTCGCGGGGCGATCCGGATACGATTGCCACGGGGTAGCGTCTGGCCAGCGACTCCAGGAGGAATACGGAACCTGGAATGCTGATGTCTTTCTCCTGCTCAAGACGCATGAAAATGGACCGGACCACGGCTTCCATTTCCTCCATCCGAGGCCAGGCACCGGGCCATCGCCGGCTCACTTCGGCGAAGATATCCCGCCAGCTCCTGCCGTAAACAAGTCGGGTTGCGGCCTCCGCATCGAGTTGCCCGCCCCGCCGGCGGATCGCGGTTCCCACCGCCTCGATATAAAGAACTTCGGAGTCCAGCAGCGTCCCGTCCAGGTCAAACAGGAAGTGGTCTACCATGACTGCCTTCACGTTCCCCCTCAGGCCCCTTTCCCCTGGGCCGCTCCCAGTTTAACCTCAGCAGTCAAAAGAAGCGTATCCTGACGCCGGATTCGCGGCGGGAGACGGGAGGTGGTCCGTGAACAAACATCTGGGTATTGGCCTGGTGATCGGCATTCTCAGTGAGCTGGCGGTGGCTCAAGGGGTCCGGACGGACCTGCTGGACCTGGCACGTCTTCACAACGACGTCCGCAGCAAGCGGGTCAGCAGCTATGATCGAAGCGGTGGCAACAACGACCGCTTCGAGAACATTCCCGACGGGGAGCGGCGGATCCTGTTTGAGGTCGAGGGGGCCGGGATCATCAATCACATTTGGATCACGATCGCTCCTCCTCCACCTCAGCTTAGCCGCAACGACATCATCCTGAGGATGTACTGGGACGGCAGTTCTGAACCGTGCGTGGAGAGTCCCATCGGTCCGTTCTTTGGCCAGGGATGGGACGAGAGCTACGACTTCTCATCGCTGCCGCTGGCGGCCGGACCCCGAGAGGGACGCGGCCTGGTGAGCTACTTCGCCATGCCCTTCGCCAACGGTGCCAGGATCGAGGTGGAGAACGACACCGGCCGCACTATCGATGCTTTTTACTATTACGTCGACTTCGTAGAACTCAGCCAACTACCCCCGGAGATGGGACGTTTCCACGCCTGGTATAACCACGAGCTGACGGAAGCCCTGACCGAGGGCGAGAACGAGTGGAGTTTGCTGGGCCCGCAGGGAAAGAACACCACGGGGGACGGAAACTACCTGGTGGCGGACATCGAGGGCAGGGGGCACTACGTCGGCGTGAACTACTATGTCCACTCTCCCAGCCCCATGTGGTACGGCGAGGGCGATGACATGTTCTTTATCGACGGAGAAGCTTGGCCCTCTTCTCTCCACGGCACCGGAACCGAGGATTATTTCAATACTTCCTGGTCGCCGAACACTCCCTTTTCCCACCCGTTCTACGGCTACGGCAGGGTCAACCAGGATGTGGGGTGGCTGGGGCGGACCCATGTCTACCGCTTTCACATCACGGATCCCGTCTATTTCAACCGCTCCCTCCGGTTCAGCATTGAGCATGGGCACAACAACAACCTGACACTGGACTTGGCCACCGTGGCATACTGGTACCAGACCGAACCCCACAAGAAGTTTCCCCCGCTGGTGTCCCGGGCTGAGCGTGCACCGCGGCCGTTTATCGGAGTGGTGGAGATGCATCGCTGGCGGCATGAGTGGAGAAAGAACAAAGGTGCGGGCGCAAAGCTCTGGGGAAATGAAAAATAGCCCCGTTGAAACTCTGATGCCCCGGCGACCGTCAAAAGGAATGGCCGGCCACCTGTTAGGGCTGGCATCCATGGGTCTCCGATGTCAGGCGGGGCTGGGAGACCTGATACTTTGGTGGGCGGCTCGCGTCAGACTTGCATGGGCGCGCTGCGAAGTTGACCCTGACTGCGCCGGGTCCATAGAATGAACGAGCCCGAGGGTGAAGAGCTGGATGGCACCTGAAGAGCGATCACTGGTACAGCGAATTCGTGACCTGCTGGAGTCCGTTCTGGCGTTGAAGGTCACTGAAGAGGAACGCATCATTTATGCCAGTGACCCCCTCAACGTCTTTGGGGAGGACTTCTCAAACCGGCGCCCCCTGCGGGTGGCGACCGTCTTGGCCATCCTGTTCCACCTGTTCCTGTTCCTGTTCATGTTCCCCATCGTCAGGGACCAGGTCTTCGTTCCCCAGGAGGTGTTGGTTCTCAAGCAGCTGTCTTTGCCGTCGCTGCCCCAGGGTGGCGGACCGCCGGAGCCGGAGATCCCCAAGCCCAAGCCCCAGGAGACAACCCCGAAACCCAAGCCCATCCTGGTTCCCATTCCTGACCCGACACCCCTGGACCCCGAGCCGCTGGTTCGGGAGGAGGTGATCGAGACTCCTCAGGTGCTGGACGAACTGGCTGCCGATCTCAACTTGGGCGAGATTACCGGACCACCGGGCCATGGGGGTCGGGGGATGGCGGGAACCGGTGCGGGACCAGCCAGCGGAGAGGGGCCGGCGACAGGTGAAGGAGGGGTCTATCGACTCGGCAGTGGGGTCACCAACCCGGTGATCATCAATCAGACTATCCCCGCCTATACGGATGAGGCCATCAAGGCCAAGGCGCAAGGAGTGGTTCTTCTGCAGGCGATCATCCGCAAGGATGGCCGGGTCACCGATTTCAAGGTCCTGCGCGGACTGGGTTATGGATTGGAGGAAAAGGCGATCGAAGAGATCGCCTCCAACTGGAAGTTCCTGCCCGGCCGTTACAACGGCCGTCCGGTGGATGTACTGGCCACAATCGAAGTCCAGTTCAACCTGCGCTGAGCGCGCTCGGCTCTTGCTGAAGAAGTTCCTGTTCTCCTGATGCGAACTGCTGCTTTTCTGATTGGCGCTGGGGTCTTTGTCACCGATCTCTTGACCAAGTGGTGGGTCAAGACAACCCCTGCCCTCCACTACTACCCCGTGATCGACGGGCTGTTCACAATCCGATACGTGCGCAATGAGGGCATCGCCTTCGGTCTCTTCCATGACCTGGACGCGAGCTGGAAACCCTTTGTCCTGGCAGCGATTGCTGTGGTGGCATGTGCTGCCGTGGTGTACTACCTGTGGACGACTCCGGCTCACGAGCGGCTGACCTTTCTGGGTCTGGGCCTCCTGTTGGGTGGCATCCTCGGCAACTTCACGGACCGTGTCCTGCATCACTATGTGGTGGATTTCCTGCTCCTTCACTGGCAGGACCGCTTTATCTGGCCGACTTTCAACGTGGCGGATGCCGCCATCAGTTGTGGGGTCGCCCTGATCCTGTTCCGTACTGTGGTGTTGGAAACGAGAAAGGGACCTCAGGCGCTGGCCCTGATTCCGTTGATGTGGCTGGGTGAGGTGTCTGCCGTGGCCTGGACTGCCGATGAAATCGTCGACCGCCTGCAGGCCCGTTATGACCAGCTGCAGACTTTGCGGGCAGATTTCGAGCAGACGCTGCGCAGCCGGGGCATCAGCCAGACTGAGAGAGGGTTTGTCATAATGAAGCGGCCCGGCCGCATGTACTGGGAGTACACAGACCCGGCCGTGAAGTATTTCGTTGCGGACGGCAGCCGCTCGTTTTTCTACGTGCCAGCGGAGCGGCAAGTGATTGTCAGCCGCATTGACCTGGAGTCGAGTGGTTCGCCGCTGGGATTCCTGCTGGGGAGGGGGAATATCCGGCGGGATTTCGCGGTGGAGTTGGAACCGGGCGCACCACCCGGAACTCCGGTGGTACGGCTGACTCCCCTTCAGCCACACCCTGAGTTTACCCACCTGGTGATCGAAGCCGACCCTGAGACGTGGCTGGTCCAGCGGCTGACTGTGGTGGAGCCGGTGGGGCAGGAGGTGGAGTATCGGCTGAGCGGTCTGCGGCAGAATGTGCAGGTTCCGGACCGGCAGTTTAAACTGAGGTTGGCGCCGGATGTGGAAGTGATCGAGCAATAGCGGGCCTTGCGGCTCAGGCTTTGGCAGCCGACGGATGGCACTTGGGGAGTCGGCAGCGATCCACAACCCGACCCGTGGGGGTTGATTTCCGTTCAGGCAGTGTGGGACGAGGAGTATCGGGATTGAAGAAGACGCGCGCTTACATATCGGCGGTGGGGATGTATGTTCCGGACAAGGTGGTCACCAACGATGATCTGTCCAAGGTGGTGGACACCTCGGATCAATGGATCCGGGAACGGACCGGGATCGTGCAGAGACGCTTTGTGTCGAACGGAGAAGCCAACAGCGACCTCTCCGTGCGGGCGATCCGTTGCTGCCTGGAGCAGGCCGGGTGCAGCCCCGATGAAATCGACCTGATTATCGTGCCGACGGTGACGCCGGACATGCTGTTTCCGTCCACCGCCTGTGTCATCCAGGAGAAGATCGGCGCCAGCCGGGCTTGGGGATTCGATTTGTCAGGTGCGTGTTCTGGGTTCATCTACGGGTTGGCTACGGGCGCGCAGTTCATTGAGACTGGCGTCTATCGGAAGGTGCTGGTAGTCGGCACGGACGTGATGAGCAGTATCGTCGACCCCAAAGACCGGGCGACCTGTGTCCTCTTTGGAGACGGAGCCGGCGCCGTCCTGCTGGAGCCGTCTCCGGATCCGGAAATCGGGATCCTCGACTTTATCCTCAAGGCGGATGGTTCCGGGGGGAGATATCTTTATATGCCTGGGGGCGGAAGCCTGAATCCGCCCAGTGCGGAGACGGTTGCCCGGCGGATGCATTACGTTCACCAGGACGGCCGGTCCGTGTACAAGTTCGCCGTCAAGTACATGGCTGAGGTGGCGCAGGAGGTATTGGAGAGGAACGGTTTCAGCAGCTCCGATGTGGCTCTTTTCGTACCTCACCAGGCCAATCTGCGGATTATTCAGTCGGCGGCCGAGCGCCTGAATCTGAAAGAAGAGCAGGTGGCGGTGAACATCGATCGCTACGCCAACACGACGGCGGCTACCATTCCCATCTGCCTGTACGAGTGCAGCCGTGAAGGTCGCATCAGCAGCGGCGATCTGGTTCTGCTTGCCAGTTTCGGAGCCGGTTTCACCTGGGGCAGCGTTCTGCTTCGCTGGGGGATCGGCTGAGTTCCAGTCCTGCCCGGTGGGAGGTGCCGGTTCCGGGTCGTTTGAAACGACCGCGACAGGCTGCCGGACGAATCGTCGGGTCCTGAACCTCTTGAGGCGCAGGCTGCCGCGGCCTCAGAATCGTCGGACCGAGATGAACCGCGCCAGCTCAGTCAAGGGCCGGGCCGATTCGCCCCACGGTTGGAGTCGTTCAACCGCCTCTGCAACCAGCTTCGCTGCAGCCTCCCGGCTGCGTTCCACTCCGTAAAGGGCAGGGTACGTCGCCTTGCCGCCAGCGGAATCCTTGCCGGAAGTCTTCCCCAGCTCCGCGCTGGTTGCGACGACATCCAGGACGTCGTCCACGATCTGAAAGGCGAGGCCGGTCTTGCGCCCGAAAAGGGATAGGTCAGCCAACTGATCCGGACTGGCACCCGCCAACATTCCGGCACAGGTTACCGAGGCTTCGATCAGTGCCCCTGTTTTGGATGCGTGGATGTAGTTGAGATCGGCGGCCGTAAAGGGCTTTCCTTGGGTGCACAGGTCGGCCACCTGACCCGCGATTACGCCGCCCTCGGTTCCGATTGCGCGGCAGAGGCGTTCAATGACTTCCAGTCGGGCCGAAGGCGGGACTTCATCGCGTCCCGACGCCAGCAGTTCAAAGGCATGGGTCATGAGGGCGTTGCCCGCCAGGATCGCGATGCCTTCGCCGTAAACCTTGTGGCAGGTCAGGCGGCCTCGCCGGTAGTCGTCATTGTCCATGGCCGGCAGGTCATCGTGGATCAGCGAATAGGTGTGAATCATCTCCAGGGCGCAGGCAAACTGGAGGGTCGCCTTGCCACCGGCGACGACCGGTGTTTCCAGAATGCTGGTTCCCGTGACGGCCTCGGCGGCCGCTATCGCCAGCAGCGGGCGGATCCGCTTGCCCCCGGCAAAGACGCTGTAGCGCATCGCCTCGTGGATTATGGACGGAGGGTGGTGGGCCGGAGGGAGCCAGCCGTCGAGCCGACTCTCGATGAGGGCTCGCCTCGGCTCCAGGTAGCGGTCCAGACTGAATCCAGTCTCCTCACTCGTGATCATTACCTTCTCCGGGAGTGAACGGTTTGGCCTCGAGCCGGCCGCGAGAATTGCGGACAAGGATCTCCACGCGACGATCCGCTTCGTCCAGCTTACTGCCGCAATATGCAGACAACTTCATCCCCTCCTCGAAGAGACGCATGGCGTCTTCGAGCGGAAGATCCCCCGCCTCGAGACGGCGGACAATCTCCTCCAGCCGGTTCAACGCTTCCTCGAAGTCCTTGATGGCAAGCGGAGACCCTTCGGTTTCGACCGCATCAGTCGGGCTCTTTTCGGGCCCGGAATTCCCCTCGGGCGACTCGAACATGGATCAACTCCTTTACTGCGACCGCCTCGGGAGCGCGGACGATCCGGCCGCCCGAATCGGTCACGATGGCGTAACCGCGTTCCAGGACTGACAGAGGCGAGTACGCCTTCAGGCGTTCCAGGCGGGACTCCAGCAAGTGGCGGAGCCTCTGCAGGTGCTGGATTGTGTGCCGTTCCAGTTCACGGCCCAACTCCTCAACCCGCATCCTGCGGTGCCTCAGGAGGGGAGGGAGAGCGACGGTGAGCCTTTCGGACAAGTCATCCAGCCGCTGGGCGATCAACCTCACCCGGGCTTCGACGTTGACCAGCCCGCGACTGGACGTGAGTCGGCCCAGCCTCTGACGCTTCCCAACCAGTTGGAAACGGATTGCCTGAAGGAGCCGGCCGGTCAATTGGCGGACCCTTTCGTTCAGATCCTCCCAGCGGCTGCATACCATCTCGGCCGCGGCGGAGGGTGTCGGTGCCCGCAGATCGGCGACGAAGTCCGAGATGGTCACGTCGATTTCGTGGCCGACGGCGGAGATAACCGGTGTCTTCGCGTCGTAGATGGCCCGGGCGACAACCTCTTCGTTGAAGGGCCAGAGGTCTTCCAGCGAACCGCCTCCGCGGCCGACGATGATCACGTCGATATCCGGCCGCGAATCCAGGTATCGGATTCCCGCGGCGATCTCCGCCGCCGCTTCCCGTCCCTGTACCCGTGCCGGATAGATCAGGATGCTGACCCGGTCATTGCGGCGCTGGAGGACCCGCAGGATGTCCTGAATTGCGGCTCCCGAGGGCGAGGTCACGACTCCGACGCGGGACGGCAGCAGCGGGAGCGGACGCTTGTGGCTCTGGTCGAACAACCCCTCTGCGAACAGGCGGGCCTTGAGTTGCTCAAAGGCGAGCTGCAAGGCTCCCCGTCCTTGGGGTTCCATATAATCGACGACCACCTGAAGCTGGCCGCGGGCCGGGTAGATGGTGACGGTTCCCCGGACCACCACCTCCATTCCGTCCTCCGGCTCGAACCGAAGGTAGCGTGCCTGCATCCGGAAGCAGACAGCAGCCAGTTGGGAATCCCGGTCCTTGAGGGTGAAGTACAGATGGCCGGAAGAAGGTCGTCGCAGGTTTGAAACCTCCCCCTGGATCCAGATACCGCGAAACTGTGCTTCCGTCTCCTGCCGGACCAGTTCAAGCAGTTCGGAAACCTGAAGCACCTGCCGCTCTTCGCTGAAATCAAACTGTCCCTGCACGGACACGCCCCCATTCTGGAGGGGAAGCCCCGGGGTCGGCAACCCGGCCGTTCAGCGGACGTAGATCGGATTGGAGATGATCCAAGGCTTGCCTTCAAGCAGAGACGGCGGATCCAGCAGGTAAACCTCGAGGCGAAAGACACCCGGACTCGCATCCATACTGAAGCGGCGTCCTTCCAGCGTCAGGTACTCAACTCCGTCCTTGATGACCTTATACTGCACGGGCCGCGGGGCTTGGAGGAATAGGCGTCCCCCGGCGGGGACCGTTGAGCCCATGGGGAGAAAAGAGCCCGCGCTCGAAGCGTGGAATGAGAACCCCGTGGGGTCACCCAGGCGCTCAAAACAAATGTAGGACGCACCGGCGGCGAGGGCTTCCACCACGGCCTCTCTCGTGACCGGCTGGGTCGGGGTCAGTTGGATGTGGTTGGTCACGACGCTGAGGGACTGGAGGTAGGGATCCACCAGGAAAGAGAAGAGACGTTTGCCGTCCGCCGTCAACAGCAGGATACCCAGATTCTGGTGGGCGTCGTTGCCGGCGACGGCCGCAAGCGGTTTCCGGCGGGTGGCGTCGTCCCAGACTCTGAAGCGCCATTCGTCCAACTCCCACGCCTGCAAACCAAAAAAGTCGGGGAAAAGGAGGCGATGGTAAAGCCAGGTCATCCAGCCCGCGAGGTTGTTTTGGGAGGCGGCGGAGTCAGCCAGGTTGAACAGTTCCAGTCCGGTCACATCCTCAGGGACAGGTCCGGCGCTGAAATCCGACCAGACGCGGAGACGACGGTCAGGGTCAACCAGTTCACGGGTGCCGTCCGGCCGTTCGATCTCCCAGCCGTAGATCATGAGCACATCCGGGTCATGGAGTTGCTGGAAGAGGGAATAGTCTTTGGGATGTTCCGTCAGCAGCAGGTAACGATAGCCCGCCTGACGGGCGGCGGCGAGAATCTCCGGGTAGGTGCCGAGACTGTGGGATCCGGCGGCGCTGTGAACATGGAGGCTTCCGCGGAGGTCGAGGAACGGGGTCGGGAGCGGCTCCGGGCGGGGCAAGCCATCGAGGTAGTGGACGGCTTCCCACGTCCTGCAGACCCGGTAGACGAACGGCATCTGCAGCAGGATGACAGCCGACAGGATGTAACGCAGGAACCTCCGCCGGTGTGAAACCTTTTTCTCGACCACGGTGTGGCCCGGATTATACCGGGAGCAATCGGCCGGTTCGGTCCCGGTGCCTCACTGTTGGGGACAGTCCCCAATCCCGCACCGGTACCACAGAGGGACTGTCCCCAGCCCCCCAGCCCGGGCAACCCCAGCCCGGGCAACGGAGGTTGGGGACTGTCCCCAGTGGAACCCGGGTCGGGTCATTCTCCTGCGGTGGTCCGTCCAGGTGGTTCTGCGTCCGGACTCAGAACAGGCTCCACGATGAGCTCTGCCGGATTACAGCGGTAGAGGCTGAACTGCCGGAACCCGGCGACAGCCTGTCGACCCACGACGCGATAGTCCCGGGAAACAAAGTAGAAATTCCCGCCGGGTTCCAGCGAGGGCAGGTCGGCGGCGCGCGATGCGAGTACAGGGAGTGCCTCCGTCTGGTACATCAGCATCCAGTGCAGCGGGCTGAAGCAGGACCACTGTTCGTACTCATTCCGGAAGAAAACCAGTCGGTCTCGGCGGGTAAAGTGTTCCCGGATATAAGCCAGAATGGCATGCTCCCGGTATAGTCCGCGACTTGCCCCCCGGATGGAGGCGGCGACCTCGGCACTGCCCAGCCCCGCCAGAAGGCCGCAATAGAGCAGCGCCAGCCACCGGACACGCCGGCGGCGAAAGCCCAGCACGAAAACGGAGAGGCCGCCTGCGGTCAGTGCTATCACCAAGGGCCATGGCAGCCACTGTTTGAGGTGGACCGTGTGATACAGGCCGGTGCGGTGCAACCAGACCGGGGGGTTCGTGGGCAGGATCAGAATCGAGGCGATGGACATCACCGCCATGCCCGCCGCCGTCTTCAGCCGCGCCCGCCTCTCGGTCTGGAGCACAGCGGCCCCCAGCACGACGCAGATCGGGATGAGGGCATCCACGTAGCGGCCGAACAGCCCGTAACGCTCAGGATTGAGTTCGTGATACACCAAACCGTGCAGCGTCCCGGCACCCACCAATCCTACAGCAATGGTGGTCAAAGCCAAGCAGGCGACGGGTGAACCCTCCAGCTTGGGGATAGTCCCCAAGACCTTGGGGACTGTCCCCAAGCGCTCGCCGAGGAGTCGGAGGGTGCTGTTGGAGACTGTCCCCAGTACCCCCATTGCGGCGGCGCCGGCGAGGCCGAAGGTGGAGACGAAGAGGTAGGCGAGCTGTGCAAGAGCCATCTGGGCAGCCAGGATCAGACTGCGGGGCTCGACCAGAATGGAAAGGAACTCGTCCAGATAAGCGCTTGAAGGATAGCTTCCGGCCTGGGGCAGCGGCCGGGCCGCCTGGGCGGCGGCGTCCCACCAGGACCAGCCCAGCAGAGGAATTGCCAGCGCCATTGCGGTCGCCGCAACGGCAAGTGGAACACGGCGACGCTCCCCGCTTTCGCCGATGGTTCCAGCCACCAGCAGCAGCACCCCCGGAAGAATTGCCCGTGCCAGGGACTTGGTGAGGATCAGGCAACTCAGCAGCAGACCCAGACCGACTGCCTGGCGTATATCGGGCCTGCGGTAGCGGACAACCAACAGGCAGAACCAGGCAAACAGGGGCAGGAACAGGTTTTCCGCCATCACCGTCAGGCCGTAACCCACGGAGACGGACAATCCGCCGATCAGGGCGGCGATCGCTACCGAAGAATCGGTTTTTCCCGTGAGATGGCGGTGCAGGAGAAAGGCTGGAAAGAGGATTGTGCTGCCGAGCAGAGCCCCGATCATCAGGGCTGCCTGGTAACTCGACTCCGGGTTGGAACCCACCAGATAGGCCGGACTCAGCAGGAAAGAGTAGAGCGGAGGATAGGCCGGCCCACAGAGATTGTCGATGACCGGCAAAGCCAGTCGAGCGAGGTTACGGGCCCGACTCAGGTACAGGTAGGAGTCACCCCAGGTGACAGGGATCCAGATGAGAGCCGAAAGCACCCACTTGGCCGATACCAGCAGCCCAAACAGGACCAGCAGCACCCGCCAGGGACGGCGGCGCGTCTGGGTTCGAAGCATCCCCGTCCACCACGCAACTGTTGATCTTGCCCGCATGCGCTGGTCTTCCGGCAGCCCGGTCCGGTGTGTCCGATGGGTGCCTGCGGCTGAGTGACGGGCTCAAGGGTATGCCGGGGAAGGCACGGCGGTAAAGCGCGGTTTTGGGGGAGGTCGTCGTCGGTCCTTGGACGCAGCTGCTCAGGCCGGGTCAAAGAGACGGTTCGGGCCCGGGGAAGCCGCCGCTACATCCAGCGCACCGAGACCCCGCCGATCCCAGCCTGGACGCGGAATCGAAGTACCTTGTCCACGCGGTCCAGGTTCTGGCTGAAGTAGGTGTTGCCTTCCTTACGGAACTCGGGCAGGTTTGCGTCCGAGAAAAAGCCCTTGTTCATTCTGATCTCGGCGCCGAGGCTGCGGGGAATGCGCAACAACACCTCCCCTACGCCCACCTCGACTCTGACCTCGCCGATCTGGCTCCAGTCACCCGAAAAGTCCAGGGTGGACTCCCCCACGCCACCGCGGAAATTGAAGGTTCGGAACCCAAGGTTGCCCAAGCCGATCAGTTCGAATTCCCCGACGCCGGCGGAAATCTCCACCCGTTCGCAGGTGCCCCGATTGGGTTGAAGCATGCTGAGTTTGGTCTCTCCCACCCCGGTCTGAAGATTGAGGGACTGCAGCTTCAGTCCGCTCAGGTCGATGGTGCTGGAGCCGACTCCGGTGTTGGCGTTGAGGTCCAGGGCGGCCTCGGGACTCACTTTCAGGCGGATCAAGTTCTCGCTCATCCGCCGGAAGGAAGAACGACCTTCACTTTCGAAGCCGATGGTCAGATCGGCCTCCTTCCCGTCGCGTCTGAAGTCGACCGCCGGCCGGAAAAGCTGTTCGTTGTAGCGCAGCTCAAGCTCATAGATCCGGTCGGGAGAGCCGGGGCTCACCTGAAGATCGCCGACCTTGAGGTCCACATCGGCCCGCAGCACCTCTTCGCCGGCGGCGGGCTCGGAGTACTGTTTGGTGACGACGTTGCCTTCATCGGCCATTCCGTCGAGGACTGCCGTGCAGCCCGCCGCCGCAATCCAGACCCCTGCAGCCAGAAATCCGAAGCAGGCCGTTCGCTTAACCATGATGGTTCATCCTCGTTTCTTAATTCGAATACGGGATTGCGAGGTCTGAAGTTCGATGAGGGGACCACCCTCGCCGACCGTGGTTTCGAACACCGCCACCCCGCCCGCCGCAGGCTCGGCCGCTTCGGCCATTTCGCCGAAGTCTGATTCGATCTCGCCGCCGACTGCCTGGGCCGCCAGCTTGAACTGGGAGCGGGCAGGCAGTGAGAGCAGGATCGACCCGTTCTTGTTGATGATCCGCACGGGCTGGGTGGGGGCGGTGCGGTTCTCCAGGACCACCTCGCCGAACTCGTTCTGGACGGTAACCGGCCCGCTGAAGTCCTCCACCGTGACCTTGCGCAACGACGTTTCCACCCGCAGCGGACCGGCGATACGGGCCAGCTTGATCTCGGAGCCGCGGCCGGCCACGACCACCTCTTGCCGGAGGTCCTTGGCGGAAACCGTCGAGTGAACTGCCTTAAGGGACACGGCACCCTGGATTTGGGCCAATTCAACCCTGCTGTAGGAGGTCTCAAGGTCCAGTGGCCCTCCGACGTCCCGGATGGCGACCTCCTTGTGAGAGTTCCTGACCGAGAGCCGTTGCTCCAAATGCTCAGCCCGCACCGACGAGCCCTCGCCGCTGACCGACGCCTCACCCTGGATGTCGACCAGGCGCACGGAACCAAAGTGGTTTCGGACGACAGCGTCACCGCGGATGTGTTCCAGGCGGATCGAGTCGTACTCAGTGGCGGCCTCCACCGGCCCGTCGACGCCATCCACCAGAACCGCCGCCCGCTGGTTGAGGATCTTGACCGAACCGGTTACCGAACGGGCTTCGACGCGACCGTTACGGTTGGTGACCGTCAGCGAACCAGTCTGGGAGCTGACCTGGACATCACCGTAGCTGTTGTCGATATGGACGGGCGCACTCCGGCGGTTGACCCGCACCGCCCCGAAGCTGTTGCTGACGGAGACCGGCAGCACAGCAGGAAGCTGAAGCAGCATGGTGGTGCCGACGCCCCGCCCCTTTTCGCCGAGGTCAGGTCGGTTGGTGGAGATCTTGAGGCGCCCGTCAGCCTGGTTGAGCCTGAGGACCACTTCACGATTGAGATCGGCCGCCTGCTGCTGGTTTGCCGCCCGAACCCTGGTGACCAGCCTGAGACTCGCCTCCTCCGAAGGTGCCGGTTCCACCACGACATCGCCGTACAGGTTTTCCACTTGGATGTTGTCAATCCCCTCGAGCTGCAACGGTTGTGTCGACTCGAAGTCGAAACGCTCGCCCTCCAGGCCCACGGGGAGAGAGACAGTCAAGTCGCCCCAGGTAAAATCGTCGATCAGGGGGAGGTGGGCCTTGGCCAGCCGACTGCACGCCAACCCGAAGACCAGGATGAAGATGACCCCGAAAATTTCGCCCACCCGGACCTGGATTCCACCGGGAATACGGTAGTGGTCGGTGATCTTGGCCAGGCCGAAGGCGATCAGCAATACCGGCCACCACACTCCGAAGAAGCTGAGCGTCTCGATCACGTCCAGGATGTCGAGAAAAATGACGAACCCAAAGAACAGCCAAAACAGCCCCGAAAGCAGGGAGCTCTTCCTCCCACCGCGGGCCCATTCATCGAGCGGGGTCAAGTAGTGGCGGACCAGCTTGGCCAGCCCTGCCCCAACACAAAGGACCGGGACCGTGATCTTGAAAAGCAGGACCCAGTCAACCCGGAAGCTGATCAAGTTGGAGAGCAGGAACAGTGTCCCGGCCAGAATGAGGACCAAACCAACGACCAGCGTGCCGGTTTTGCGTCCATTCATCAGAAGCGCTCCTCTCCACCGGGATCGGGAGCCGGTGGACCGGCGGAGGCAGAGGTTCGCCGGCTGTCCCGTTTGAAAGAGCCGGCCACCAGGTACAGACCCAGCAGGATCAGAAGCAGAGGCCAGAAACGGATGGCAGCCCGCAGGCTGATGGCGCCCAGGTTGTCCAACAGAAACATCACCCCCATGAGAACCAGCAGACCGCCCCAGACCGGGAGGTTGATCTGTTCACTCTGGGGCCGGAGATGGGTTCCCCGCCGGGCAATGGCTTCAGCGGAGCGGTAGGCGTCGATAATGGTAAAGACGTAGAAGCAGAACGCCGCCAGACCGAAGACCTCGACTTCTTCAGCCATGTAGGCGAGCCCGGCGAAGACAGAGAAGTGAACCACCGCCTTCTCGTATTCCCGGTTGTAGACGGCGCCGATACCCGGGATCAAAGCGCAGACCGCCGCCCGGGTCGGGATCTGCCTCCCCTCGCCGGAGGGCGGGCCCGCCGGTGGCTGCGCAGGCGGAGGCAACGGGGGGATCGGTTGGTCGTTACTCATCATGAGGTTCCTCTTCGGAAGGATTCGTTTCTGGTCCAGGAGCCGGCTGCTGGGGGGGCTGTTCGGCGGCGTCACCAGGCTGCTGCTGTTCCCTCACGGTTTCGTCGTAATTGGCAAAGAGAATCGTCACCAGGTGGTAGTCGAGACGACCGATCAGGTCCTCCCGCATCAGCCGCAGCTCTTCCGAAACACGGGCCTTGAAATCATTGAATTCCCGCCACCGTTTGTAGATTTCGCCCGTCAACTCGTCGGCGCGGGCGACCAAGGTCGACGGGTTGAGCAGGGATGAGCCCGCAGCCGAGAAGGTCGGTCCCATCACGTTGACCGCGAAGGAGATGAAGGCGAACATGACGAGCGTGGCGAAGGCATAGCGCTGCGTCATGAAGGGTCGCAGCGTGGCCATCACAACGTCATTCCACCAGGAATAGCGCTGAGGGATACCAGAGGTGCGTTCGAGGATGCGTCGGACCAGGTCCTCCGACACCCGGATCTCAGGAAAGTCCGCCAGTTCCAGGCGCAGTTGGGTGACCTGCTCCAGCAGTGCTTGGCACGCCGGGCATTCCTGCAAGTGGAAGTCCGCTGCCGACCGGACGCGGGGGTCCAGCGCCCCGTCCATGTAGTCCGTCAACAGTGTTTCGAACCGCGGGCAGTTCATCACTCCAACTCACTCTTCATCTGTTGCAGAACCCGCGCCAGCTCGATCCGTCCGCGGTTGATCCGCGACTTGACGGTGCCCTCGGGGATCCCCAGCAGATCGGCGATCTCCTGGTAGGCGAAACCCTGCAGGTCCCTCAAAATGACGGCCTCCCTGAGCTCCGGCGACAGTCGGTCCAAGCCTGCCTGAATATGCTTGGCTTTCTCCTGCAGGTAGACGCTGTCGAAGGGGTTGGAGTCTCGGTCCTCGACCCCGAAATCCAGGACTTCCAGTTCTTCGCTTCCCGCCACGTTCCTCTCGCGCTTGTGAGCGCGGTAATGGTCGATGATGAGGTTCCTGCCGACCCGCAGTACCCAGTGCGACAGCGACCCCGTAGCCGGTCGATAGTTGGGCAGGTTCTGGTACAGGCGCAGGAAGATGTCTTGGGTCAGCTCTTCGGCCACCGGATAGCTTCCTGTGTAACGATAGGCCATATTCAGCAACTTTCCACTATACGTCCGTACCAGGCTCTCCCAGGCTCGGGCATCGCCGCTGACGCATCGTTCGACAAGCTTCGAATCTGAATCCTGCAACGCTCGTCCTCGGCTCTATCCCTATCCCGATCACCTAAATCGAACGGAAACGACCGCGGAAAAGTTCGAGGGCCCGAAGCCCACCCGAAACACTCGGGTCGTGCGGCTCGTGCCGTCCACACGGTTGGAGTGAAGGCTACGGATCCCGCCCGAGGGTCATTCTATGGTATGAATCTAGGACCGGAAACCGGTAGGCGACACCTCCATGCGCTGCCCCTTCTGTGACCGGGCGAACGACGATCGTGTTCTGGACTCCCGGGAGATCCGCGACGGCCGTGCCATCCGCCGCCGCCGCCAATGCTGTTCGTGCGGCCGACGCTACACGACCTACGAGACCATCGAGGACATCCCGTTCATGGTCATCAAGCGAAGCGGACAGCGGGAGGTCTTCGACCGCGCGAAGGTCCTGCGCGGAGTCATGCGCGCTTGTGAAAAGCGTCCCGTGTCTCCGCAGCAGCTCGAGGAAGTGGCCGATGCGGTGGAGCAACGGCTGCTCGATTCCCCGAGTCGGGAAATCACTTCGCGGGAAATCGGCCAGATCGTCATGGAGCATTTGCGCCGGATCGACAAGGTGGCTTACGTCCGCTTCGCCTCGGTCTACCTGGACTTCAAGAGCGTCCAGGAGTTCATGAACGAGATCAATCAGTTGGTTTGAGGCGGCCTTGAGGGCGAAGCATCCGGGTGAATTCGAACTGATTCGTCTGATCTCCCGGCGCCGGCGGATCCGTCCGGGATTCCTGGTCCAGGACATCGGAGACGATTGCGCCGTTTTCGAATGGCCGTCGGCCCGCAGGACTCTGGTCACCACCGACTTATTGGTGGAGGGAGTGCACTTTCTGCCTGGACGTTTCCACCCCGCTCTGATCGGCCGCAAGGCCTTTCGGGTCAATCTGAGCGACATCGCCGCCATGGGCGGGGAACCGTTGGCGTGTGTCTTGGCCCTGGCGTGTTCCGCCGACTTGCCCACCGACGATTTCATCGGGCTGGTGGACGGCTTTGTAGACGAGGCCGAAAGTTATGGCACGGTTCTGGCGGGAGGAGACCTCTCCCGAGCAGACCGTCTGACCATTGCGGTGACCTTGTTCGGGGGGATCCCCAGCGGGGAGCCGCTCCGGCGGAGCGGAGCCCGCCCCGGTGACCTGCTGCTGCTGATCGGCCGCGTGGGATACTCGCGACTGGGACTGAAGGCGCTCAAGGCTGATCCGTCGATCGACGTACGAAACGTTTCCGGCGTGGGAGAACTGCGACGGCGGTTCGGTTCAGGAACTCTGCCGGATGCCCTCGAGGCCCACCTCCTGCCGGTCATCCACCTTGCCGAGGCCCGGTGGATCCAGCAACAGGGTCTGGCCAACGCCATGGTGGACGTCAGCGACGGTCTTGCCGCCGACGTGGGTCACATCTGCGAGATGAGCGGTGTGGCGGCGGTGATCGAACTGGAGAGACTGCCCCTGCCCGAGGGGGCCGAAAACCCGGCGGAGGCCCTGGACTGTGCCCTGAACGGGGGAGAGGACTACGCCCTGGCGGTCTCGGCTTCCCCTGACCAGTGGGCGGCCCTTTCCTCCCGCTTTCCGGCGACTCTGACGGCGCCTCGGGTCATCGGCCGGTTCGAGGCGGGCGGGCCGCAGGTTCTGGTCGAAGACTCTGCAGGAACCCGTCCTTGCCGGCCGTCGGGATACGATCATTTTTCCGGAGGCGGCCTGTGAGTTTCCTGCGCAAGACCCTGGCCGCCCTGGCCGGGATCCACGATACTCCCCAACGTACGGCTGCGGCTTTTTCACTGGGGGTGTTCCTGGCCTTCTCTCCTTTGCTCGGCTTGCATACGGTGCTGGGGATCCTGTTGGCCTTTGTGCTTCGCCTCAACCGGCTGGCGGTCCTCTTGGGCGTGTGGACCAACCTGCCTTGGTTTCTGGTGCCGTATTACGCTTTTGCCACCTGGCTGGGGATCCGCCTGCTGGGGGCACCGGCGTCCGCAAGCCTGCCTTTGGCCGGTTTCTCCGACGTATGGACTCCCGAGTTCTGGAACGGGGTGGCCGCCCAGTGGCGGCTGCTGCTGCCCGCCTTTGTGGGTTCGTCTCTGCTGGCCGGACTGTTTGCCGCTGCAGCCTATCCGCTGGCGCTGGTTTCAGTTCAACGTTTCCGGCGGCGACAGCGTCGGGTTGAGTCGGCGACAGACTCCGCCATCGGCCCGGCCGCCGGCGCGGCAGCCCACCCACAGAGCGGTTCGCCCGCCGCCAAGTGAATCCGCTAAGATGGCAGGGTCAATGTGTGACCGTTCGCCGGCGGGCGTAAAGCGATGGCTGCTCCTTCTCGTGACGGCCGGTTGCGTCTGGGGAGGAATGCATCCGAGCTTACCGGCCCGGCAGGCCGTCCAGGAGCCGGCTGTCGGCTCCCCGGCCCCCGATCCGACGGTCGATCTGCTGAACATCGACCTGCAAGCCGACGTGCGCCTGTTCGTGGTAATGGCGGCGCTGAACGCGGCGGGGTTCGACTATGAGGTGCCGGGGAAAGAAATCGCACCTCTGCGAGCCCGGCTGCGAAAGGACTTGGAGGGGCTGGACCCGGAACTGAAACGCCGGTTGAGGATCCATCTGGAGCTTCACCGTCGGGGTGACCCGCGGGCGGTGCACACGGCGTACACGTCGCTGGCCCTGCTAATCGAGGGACCGCCCGACTTCAAAGTGCGTTCCGACGCCCCCACCCTCCCCTGGGACGTGCAGGAAATCCTTGGCTTTGAGGAACTCCTGCCCGACTTTTACCGGCGGGCAGGGCTCGCTCAGCTTTGGGAGCTTTACCGACCCCACTATGAGGCCGAGCTGGAGGCTTACCGTCCGGTAATCCGACAGGCGATCCAGGGGGCCCTGGACTACCTGCGAATCCCGCCCCGAGTGGTGCTGGACCGGCGGATCGTGATCATGGCGGATCTGCTCAGCTATCGGGATGTTGTGCACGCCCGGAACCTCGAGAAGACATATTACGTGGTGCTCGGCCCGGCTGAGAGCCCGGCGTCGAATCTGCTCCAGGTTCAACACGAGTATCTGCATTTTCTGGTGGATCCCCTGGTGGAAAAGTACGCCGGTCAGATCATGAAGGAGCGGGCCTCTTTGGAGCTGGCGGAACGGCAGCCGGGATTACCGCGGGACTTCCGGGGGCGCTTTCTGCTGGTGGTGGGGGAGAGTGTGATCGAAGCCATCCTGCATCGGCTGCATCCCCCCGCCGATCTGAATGCAGAGACAGTGGAGCTGTTCCGGCGGGGACTGGTGTACTTTCCTTATTTCTGGAGAGGGCTGGAGCAGTACGAAAAAACCGAGGGGGTGGCCCTCCCCCTGTATCTTGAACAGCTCTTCACCCAGATGGGCCGGGCGGAGCCGGAGAAGGAAGCCGAGCGGGTAACTTCTCTCGAGGCTCAGCTGGAAGCGGCGCGGCGGGCCGCCGAGGAGGCGCAGGCAAGGGAACAGGCGGCGTCGGAACGTCGCGGGGAGGTGCGCAGACTCCTGGTGGAAGCCGGCGAGCATCTCGTGGCGGGTCGTCATGAGTCCGCGCGTCTGGTGCTGAACCGGCTGCTGGAGCTGGATCCGGGTAACGGCAACGCCGAGTTCTATCTGGCCCAGGTTGCGGCCCAGACGGGAGACCATCAGACAGCCGCCCTGCATTACGCCCGCGCGGAGGCGGCAGCGGATGTGCCGGACTGGGTCCGGGCCTGGAGTGCGGTTCGCATCGGTCGTTTTCTCGCACATCAGGGCGATTTCCGTCGGGCCCGGGAAAAGCTGGAGACCGTAGCCCGGATGACGGGCGATTTGCGGGGAGCCAAAGAAGAAGCGGAGAAATCGCTGGCGCAGTTGCCCCCGCCGGAGTAGCGCGGAATGGAAGGCGGTTGCAGGGGAACCCCTGGAAGTTTACCTTGAATGCCCGACGAGGGTGAGGTCGTGTCGGCAGGCGCCGTCGGAAGAAGACGGCCACACGGAAGGACAGATCATGAGCAGACGCAGCGGTTGGATTTCGGGAGTTGTGTTGTGGTTGTCGGTGGTCGGGCTGCCCGGTCAGGACCAGGGGGGAGCCTCCCAGCCTGCGCAGGAACCGTCGCAGGCGGCTGAACCGGTCAAGCCTCCGCGGGTGGTGGGCGAAGCCCAGACTCAGGAGGAGTGGGATGCGTGGCAGTTGGTGGAGCAGGCTCCGTCCTTGCAGGAGAAGGCGCAGCTTGCCCAGGCGTTCCTTGCGAAGTATCCGGAGAGCGGCCTGACCCCGCACGCTCACCATGTTTTGGCGCGACAGTTCTATCAGGCAGGCGACATGACCAATTTTGTGCCGCATGCGGAAAAGGCGGTGGCCGAACTGCCGCAGGCGGTGGACATGTTGAGCGGGCTTGCATTCTTTTATGCGGAGAAGGGCCAGCCGGACCGCGCCATCGACCGCGCCAATCGGGCGCTCAGCGAAATCGAGTCCGCTCCCCGGCCGGCGCAGGTCCCGGTTGCGGACTGGGTCGCCCAGCTTTACCAGATCCGGGCGGAAGCCAACTATGCCTTGGGCCGCGCCTACCTGAGCAAGATCTCCCGGAGCGAGAATCGGGCCCAGGATCCCAATCTGATCAAGGCTGTCCAGCACCTGGAGACGGCACTGAAGTACGATCCACGCCACGACTATGCCTGTTTTCGGCTCGGCTTCGCTCGGCGCAACCAGAATGATGCGGGCGGCGCATTGATGGCGTACGGCCAGGCGATGGCCATCGGAGGAGTGGCTGCCGGCCATGCCCAGCAGCAGTTGGAAGAGGTGCTGGGCATCGTCAAGAATGCCATGCCGGACTCGGAATGGGCGAAGAAGTCGGTTCAGGACATCGTTTCCGCCGCCGCTGAGCACCTGCAACGGGAACTGGCCCGTGTCCAGTCTGAGCAGGCGGCTTTGGTGCAGGAAATCCAGGCGCAGGAGGCCCAGAGAGCCCAGCCACCGCCCCCTGGACCGTCAGCTCCCAACCCGCCCGGACGGTAACCGCCACCGGGCGGAAGCGCGGTAAGGTTTCCCTCGGACATCTCCCGGCCGAGACCTGTCAGGAGAGGGCAAGGCTTTGTGGAAAAAAGCGCTGGCGTTTCTGAGAAACCTGGGCGTCCCCGGGGGAACGTCTCCACTGACGGACCAGGTTCCCGGGCTGGCATCGGAACGGGTGGCCCAACTCCATGAACTTGAAGCCAAACTTGGTTACCGATTCAAGGATCTCACGCTCCTGGACCGGGCACTGACCCACAAGTCGTACGCCCACGAGCAGAACGGCCCCAACCACAGCCGGATCCCGGATTACGAAGCGCTCGAGTTTCTGGGCGATTCGATTCTCGGGTTCATCGTCGCCGAGTTTCTGCTCCTCACCTATGGCCGGCTGAGCGAAGGCCAACTGACCAAAATCCGCAGTCACCTGGTCTCGACCCGCCAGCTTCATCAGGTGTCCTCACATCTGGGGCTGGGCCGTTATCTCCGGCTCAGCCGGGGCGAGGAGAAGACCGGCGGCCGCGAGAAACCCGCGATTCTGGCGGACCTCTTTGAAAGCGTGGTGGCGGCGATCTATCTGGACGGGGAGCTGGAACCCGCCCGGGACTTCATCCTGGCTCAGTTCTCCGAGCGGTTCTCGGCCTTGGCGAGGGGAGAGGTTCTGGCGAGGGACGCGAAGTCGAGCCTGCAGGAACGGCTGCATCGCCTGGGGCGGCCGACGCCCTACTATCAGGTCCTGCAGGAAACCGGTCCGGAGCATGACAAGCGATTCCTGGTGGCGGTGCTGAGCGGATCGGTGGAGCTGGCGCAGGGCAGCGGACGGTCCAAGAAGGAGGCCGAACAGGAAGCCGCGTCCAGAGCGGTGGCGAGGATCGAAGGAGCGCCGGCGCGGGCGGGGTACCGTGGCTCAGACCACGAAAACCCAGTAGACGGCGAGGGTCAGGACGTCATACAAAGCATGCGCGACGATGGGAGCGGTCAGGCTCCTCCTCCGCAGGTAGAGAATTCCGAATAGGAGTCCCAGAATTCCCGCGGCGACGGCATTGTCGGGCCCCTGCACGAGGTGGCCGACTCCGAAGAACAGGCTCCACAAGATGAGACCAAACCAGGGGCCGCCCAAGTAGTGGAACCGGTTGAGAACGAATGCCCGCTGGATCTCTTCCTTGACCCCGCCGACGTAGATGCTGGTCATCCAGAGGAGAACCAGGTCGCCCCAGTCCCGGACCAGTTCGAGCAGCGGGTTGACATGCGTCACGTAGCCGGGGAGCACCGCCCGGAAGGTCAATCCCACGGCAAAGGTGGCGGCAAAGAGAACCGGCAAGGCCACCAGCCCGGCCCGAACCTCCACAAAGGCTCTGCCGGCTCCCCAACCGAGATGGGTCAGCCCTTCCCCGCGCCACCACAGCAGCAAGCCCACCAGCAGGAGGGTGAGGGTGGCTTCCGTCGACAGGTAGACCGCCAGCGAGGCAGCACTTTCCAGGAGACGGTTGGGCGGCATCCCCAGGGCCGCCAGCAGGAGTGGCGCCCCCAGACTGCCGCCGAAGGCGACCAGGGCGATCTCCGTGGCGTCGGCGAGACGGGAGGCGAATCGGGACGCCACCTGCGGTACGGGGATCTCCTGGGCAGGCTGGGGATCCTGGGACATGCCGGCCATTTTATCGGAACCGGCGTTGAACGGTTGACCATGCCTTGGGGGGAAGCCGGTGCTATACTCTCGTCTGTCAAGTACTTGGCAACTTGCGAGCGTCGGGGTCATCTTTAGGGATGAACTGCAGCGTAGGAGTGCTGCTGCGGGCTGCCGAGTCCGAAGATCAAGTTTACAATCCGGCTGTTTAGGGCTATAAGGTTAAGGCATCTTGAGTTTTGGGGCTCTGAGCACATGATTGAAGTTACGCATGAACTGAGGAGGTACCGCATGCTTCGGCCGAGACACATCCTGGTTTTCGCGTTGGTCAGTTGCCTGCTGGCCGCGGCTCCCTTTGGCCAGGACAAGGAGAAGATCAAGAAACTGACCCCGACTCACCGGGGCAGCACGGGCCTGTTCAACCTGTACGTTGCTGATACGTTGCGTCAGGGCGAGTTCAGCTTGAGCGCGGCGGCGCACAAGTTCTATCGGGACCCCGGCAAGCTGGATTACACGATTTTCCCGGTCAGCCTGACGATCGGGTTGACGGACCGCATCGAACTGTTCGGTTCGTTTGAAGCTTACAAGCGGGTCAACGCCGACGATATTCTCGTCAACAAGGTCCTTCCCGGCGGAGCCATTGTCCCCACACGATTGCGAAACGGTCTGGTGGCTTTTTATAACGACTCTCCATTCATGGATACGGGCTTCGGCGACGGTACGGGAGACCTTTGGGCCGGAATCAAGTTCAATCTGCTTTCGGAGCGGCGCGGGAATCCGTTCGGGTTTGCGGTCCAGCCGATCGCCAAGTTCCACCTTACCGATGACCGGCAGCATTTGTTGCGTGGGTTGACTTCGGGTGCCACCGATGCCGGGGTCGACCTCATCATTTCCAAGAACATCAAGGGTGGCGGAACCGTCACCGGCAACTTCGGCTGGCTGTTCGCCGACGACATCAACAACGCCGACCGGCAGCACAGCTTCAACTGGGGCGGCGGCTTCGAAGTGCCCTTCGGAAGCGCGCCCATCAGCGTCATCGGCGAGGTGCTCGGTCGAGCTTTTTACGGTTCCGAGCGGACCTCGAACCTGGTGAACGACAATGACCCGGTGGATGCCTACGCCGGACTCCGCGTCTTCCCGGCCAAGTGGATGTCCCTCTCCGCGGCCGCCAGCTATCACCTCACCTCCACCGACGTGCAGGGTGCAAAGGATTCCGATTGCCTCGGCTTTTATGTCCAGGCGGCCTTCAACCGCAAGATCAACCGGCCGCCGACGGCTTCCTGTGCCGCCGATCGGACGACCGTCACCGAAGGTGAATCGGTACGGATCACCGCCACGGTGGATGACACCGACAACGACTCCCTGGCGGTGACCTGGAAGGCCAGCGGCGGCAGGCTGTCGCAGGCCGACACCTCCGCCACCCTGGACACCACCGGATTGGCCGCCGGCCGTTACAGTGTGATGGCTGAGGCAAGTGACGGCGAGGCAGTGGCCAGTTGCTCGGTCGATGTAACGGTGGAGAAGCGGAAGATGGCTCCCACCATCGCCTGCGAACCGGCCACCGTATCGGTGATGATGGGGCAGTCCACCACCCTGACCGCCCGGGCCTCGGATCCCAACGGTGATCCATTGACCTACTCCTGGACCGTGGATGGACAGGCGGTGACCAACAACCAGCCCTCATTCCAGTTCGGAACCGCCGGCAAGTCGGTGGGACGTCACACCGTCCGCGTAACCGCGACCGACGTCGACGGCATGAGTGCCAGTTGCGAATTCACCGTGACCATCACGGAAAAGCCGAACAACAACCCGACCTGCTCTCTGGAGGTGACGCCGGCCCAAGTGTTCGCCGGAGAGACCGTCAATGCGCGCGCGACCGCCAGCGACCCGGATAACGATCCGCTGAAGTATGCCTGGAGGGTGGACGGCCAGAGCCGACCCGAAACGGGCAACAGCCTGTCGATCAACACTTCCGGCATGACCGGCGGCAGCCACAGCGTGGTGCTCACGGTGACGGACGATCGGGGCGGCTCCTGCACGGCGACCAAGTCGTTCGCGGTGGTTGAGAAGATCGTCATCCAGATGACCGGCCTGCGGCCAGACAACAAGGCCAAGGCCCGTCTGGACGAGATCGCCCTGAAGATGCAGCAGACGCCGCAGTTGCGGGCACGGGTGACGGGTTATACCGACAGCCGCGGCAGCGACCGGGCGAACCAGACCGCCGGCCAGCGGCGTGCTGACTCCGTCAAGGACTACCTTGTGAAGCAGCACAAGATCGATGCCGGTCGGATCGAGACCAAGAGCGGAGGCAGCAGCAATCCGATCGCCGATAACGCGACCGAAGAAGGCCGCCGCCAGAACCGTCGGGTCGAGATCGAGCTGTACGTCCCGTAACCTGATCCCAGGGCGCCGAAGCATTTCGACGCCCCGGGTGTTCTACCAGTCAACCGAGGGCGGTGACCGGTGGTCATCGCCCTTTTTTGTTCGATATGGTGAAGAGCCTGCCAGTCCTGCTGATGGCGGCGCTGACAACCGGCGCTGCGGTCGCCGAGCCGGAACTCGTGCCGCTGGGTCCGTTCGGCGGTGATGTCCGTTCCATTGCCCAGCATCCCCGGTACCCCGATCGCCTGCTGTTGGGTACCGCCGACGGACAGCTTTTTTCCTCTTCCAACTGGGGAGAAACCTGGGAGAGGCTCACCCCGGGCATCGGCCGGCGGGAACTGGTACTGGACAGCATCGTGTTCGATCCCCGGGACCCGGAGCGGATCTGGGTAGGCGGCTGGGAACTGAAGAGCGACCGTGGAGGACTCTACCTCTCGGTGGACGGGGGCCGGAGCTTTCAGCGACAGGACTTGGGAATCTACGAGAGCAGCATACGGGCCGTGGCTGTATCTCCTCAGGATCCGCAAACCGTGGCGGTGGGCATCACCGAAGGCGTGCTGGTGAGCCGGGACGGCGGCAAGTCCTGGCAGCGGATCAACCGCGGCTATCGCAGTCTGCACGATGTGCACTCACTGGCCTTCGATCCGCTGGACCCGGAACTGCTGTTCGTCGGCACCTGGCGGCTGGCGTGGCGGACCCCCGATCTCGGCAAGCGCTGGATTCCAGTTCACGACGGAATGTTTTGGGACAGTGATCTCTTCTCGCTGCAAATCGACCCGGTCGACCCCCAGGTGATCTTCGCCGGGGCCTGTTCCGGCATCTATCGTTCGGTGAACCGGGGCGACCAGTGGGTGCGGCTCAAGAGCGGTCTCCCCCCCGAGGCGAAGCGGACGCGGGTAGTGCGGATCGACCCCGGCAACCGCCGCGTCGTCTACGCCGGCACCACCGAAGGGCTCTTCCGCTCCGAGGATCACGGTGACAGTTGGCGGGCTTTGATCCCGGACATTGTGGTCAATGCGCTGATCATCGACCCTCGCGACAGCAACCGCCTGATACTGGGGACCGACGACGCCGGGGTGCTCCGGAGCTTCGACGGAGGGCGCAGTTTTGAGCCGGCCAACACCGGATTCATCCAGCGCCAGATCTCTGCGGTGGCCGGCCGGCCCGGATCACCGGACGAAGTCTTCGCGGCGGTGGCGCTGGATGCCGCCTACGGCGGCTTTTTCGCCAGCCGGGATCGCGGCAGCCGCTGGGAGTCCTACAACGACGGCTTGGGTGACGCTGTGGCCTTGATCCGTTCCATCCTTCCGTCGAGGCGGTCGCCGACCGTGTACCTGGGGACGAGTCGCGGCCTGTTCCGTGGCGTGCCTTTCCGGAATGCCTGGCAGCGGGTGCCGGGCACCGAAAGACTGACCGTCAACGGACTGGAGTTCGGGACCCCTGACGAGGCCCAGCTTTTCCTGGCATGCCGGGAGGGTCTGTACCGCCTGACCGGCAGTGGCCGCCTGGTGCGGGTCAAGATCCCGGTCTATGAACGGGAGGTGTTCGCCATCGCTCGGGAAGGGAGCCGGCTCTACATCGGAACCGAAATGGGCGTGTTCCGGTCCGATGACGGTGGTGACAAATGGACCATCAAAGGCGACGGCATGCCGTATCTGTCGGTGACCTCCCTGGCCGCCGCCGGAGATCGGGTCTTCGCAGGTACCCGCAATGGCATGTTCTGGTCGGACGACGGTGCCGAACACTGGAAGCAGGCTCAAGGTGTGTTTCCCATCGAGATTTCGGCCGTCCAGACCGCCGTCAACGGGGACGTTTACGCCGCCGACCCGCTGGTGGGATATCTCTTCGCCAGCACCGATGGGGGGCGCTCATGGAGGTCCCTGAACGTGGGGCCGAGTCTGTCGCGGATCTCGAGCCTCAGCCGGACGGAAGGGGGCGCGCTGCTGGCAGGAACGGTCAGCGAGGGCGTCTACGCCATCGTCCCGGTTGGGACGGCCTTCAGCCCTCCCGCCGCCGAAGTGGGGAGGTAGGGCGCTCCCCGCTTCAGTCGGCTTCCACGACCGTCCTCGACAGGACGTCATGCGCGCAGCGACGATAAGGGTCCCTCAGCGCCCAAGCCATCCCCACCACGCTGGTCAGAGTCGGCAGGAAAAGCATCGTCCTCGCGAACAGCGCCTTGAGGGTGATCTCCCGTCCGGGCTCCGGTGCGAGTCGCAATTGCGTGGCGGCCATGCCCGGCGTCTGCCCGCAGGTGATGAAGAAGAACAGAGAGTTGAAGATCTGGAAACAGACGGCCAACCCGCCGGCGGCCAGCAGGGCCAGACCGCTGAACAGGTCGAATCCCGCGAACCTGGAAGCGATCACAATGAACACCAGCCCCAAGATCGCGGCCAGCGTCAAATCAATCACCCCACAAAGGGCGCGGGAAACCAGAATTTCCCGCGGGACCGGCCTGTAGGCTTCGGAGTGGACTTCCGGAGGCTCCACGGCGGGGACGGGAGGCTCCGCGGGAGGTTCCAGGTCGAGCAGCTTCTGCGGACTTGTCGTCGACCCGGCGACCGTGGAGAGGGGGAGCGGCCGGGGGCGAAGAGGCTCCATCGGACGATCGGCCGCCATGGGACGCCGCAGAGGCACCTCCAAAGGAGCCTCCGGCCCCGCGCCGGGACCGGGGGCTGATTCCTGGCTGCGCACAGGGTTGGGCAGAGGCTGCCGTCCGGGTCCCGGCCGTTTCAAAAGTGAGGCCAGCACCGGTTCGGCGGACGATTCTCTCAACTTGAGACCCGGCTCCGCCGACGCGGAACGGCCGGATCGACCGGGAAGCCCGGAAATCGTCGGCTGGTCCAGGAGCGAGTCCGTCTTCGGGAAATCGGCCGCCGGAGTGCTGGGAGGACTGGTCAACGCGGAGACATCCCGTTCGGGCTCGGCCTGTATCTGTGGTTCGGTTTTCCGGTCGCCGCCGGCCGGTTCAGCCACCGAACTTTGCGCTGGGTTGGGAACCTCTTCGGAGTCGGTACCGCCGCCGGCCTGTTTCCGGCTGGAATGCCGGCTGAGCCGTTCCTTGAGCTCCTCGCGCCAGTTCAGCGCCGAGGTGGGGCCGCCTGCCGCGTCCTCCGCCTCTTCAGCCAAGGGTTCCTCGTCAGCATCCCACACCACCCGACAGCGGGGACAACGGCCGTTCTCCACCGGAATCTCGCAGCGAGGGCAAAGCACGCC
>FWWM01001537.1_pt1 | contig 69058 bp, 58 predicted proteins | sample 2228351 | NCBI WGS metagenome assembly FWWM01 (sample SAMEA103939774, study PRJEB20133) | metagenome | reverse complement strand
TCAGGGGAGGGGACGGGGGTGGGGCGCTTCCGCAAGCGCTGCGCCTGACGAAATGCCCCACCCCAACCCCTCCCCTGAAGGGGAGGGGCTCGCCTGAATCAGTCCATTGCCGTTACGCTGCAAAGAGTCAGGCGATCTCGCGACCGGCCTTCCACAGGCGCAGCGCGCGGCCCTGCACAGGAAAGCCGTCGAAGGGCGTATTTCCCGCCGAGGCGAAGGCGTCGCCCGACACCATCCATGGTTTGTCGGCATCGAACAGCATCAGGTCGGCGGGCTTGCCCGGCTCCAATGTGCCGGTGTCGAGGCCCAATATCCTGGCCGGATTGGCCGCGAGCAGCGTGAACAGCCGGGGCAGGGTGATCCGCTCGTCGCGGACCAGCATCAGCGCGAGCGGCAGCAGCGTCTCCGCCCCCGCCATGCCCGCTTCGGCATCGACGAACGGCAGGCGCTTGGACTCGGGGCCGTGCGGGTCATGGCCCGAACCGATCACATCGACCGTCCCGTCCGCGACCGCCGCCAGCGCCGCCTTCCGGTCGCTCTCGTCGCGCAAGGGCGGCGAGAGACGGGCAAAGGTGCGGAAATCGGTGATCGCGATATCGGACAGGTGGAGATGCGCAGGGGTGATGCCGCAGGTCACCTTCACGCCGCGCCGCTTGGCCGCGCGGACCAAGTCGAAGCCCGCCGCCGTCGTCACCTGCCGGATGTGGAGCTTCGCGCCCGTTTCTTCGGCGAGCATCAGGTCGCGCGCGATGGCCAGCGACTCGGCGATGGCGGGCGCAGACGGAAGGCCGAGGCGGCTTGCCGTCTCGCCCTCGGTGGCGACCGCATCAGCGGCGAGGCCACCGTCTTCGGCGTGCGCGATGACCGTCAGCCCTAGATCGCCCGCATAGGCGAGGACCCGGTGCATGACGCCCGAATCGGCGATCCAGCCGCGCCCGGTGCCGACCGCCTTCGCGCCCGCCGAGACGCAGACCGCCATTTCCGCCAGGTCGGTCCCCGCCAGCGAGCGGGTCGCCGCCGCGATTGGGTGAATCCACAGGTCTGGTCGTCCGATCAGCGCGGCGCGCTGCACCACGCCGGGGTCGTCGAGCACCGGCGACTGGTCGGGCATCAGGCCGATGCGCACGATCCCGCCCGCGCGGCACGCGGCACGATCGACCTTGAACACGCCCAGATCGACGATGCCGGGGGCAAGCAGCCTGCCGCCGCAGTCGATGACGGTCGCGCCTTCGGGCGCGCTTCCGGTGCCGGTGATGACACCATTCTCGACCAGCAGGGTCTGGCCACGAATCTCACCGCCGATCGGGCAGATCAGCGTCGCGTTGGTGAAAGCGGTGACGCTCATGCCCAGCCCTCCAGCTTGCGGGCGCGGCGGGTGAGGACGTCCAGGCACGCCATGCGCACCGCGACGCCCATCGCCACCTGCTCGGTGATCGCCGATTGCGGGCCGTCCGCCACTTCCGAGTCGATCTCGACACCGCGGTTCATCGGGCCGGGATGCATGACCAGCGCGCCCGGCTTGGCGCGCTTGAGGCGTTCGGGCGTCAGGCCGTAGCGCATCCGATATTCGCGGGTGGAGGGGATATAGCCCCCCGCCATCCGCTCATTCTGGACGCGCAGCATCATGACGACATCGGCATCCTCGATCGCTTCGTCAAAATCGGTGAAGGGGGTGACGAACATCCGCTCGATCCCTTTGGGCATCAGCGTCGAGGGCGCGCAGACCCGCACCTCGGCCGCCAGCGCGGTAAGGGCGAGAATGTCCGAACGCGCGACCCGGCTGTGCAATATGTCGCCGCAGATCACGACCTTCTGGCCTGCCACGCCGCCGCGACGGCGACGGATGGTCAGCATGTCGAGCAGCGCCTGCGTGGGATGCTCGTGCCGCCCGTCGCCCGCATTCAGCACCGGGCAGTCGACTTTGTCGGCGATCAGGCGGACCGCGCCGCTCGCCATATGGCGGATCACGATCACATCGGCGCGCATCGCGTTCAGCGTCATCGCCGTGTCGATCAGCGTCTCGCCCTTCTTCACGCTCGACTGCGCCGCGTGCATGTTGACCACGTCCGCGCCCAGGCGCTTGCCCGCGATCTCGAAGGACAGCAAAGTCCGGGTCGAGTTCTCGAAAAAGGCGTTGATTTGGGTGAGGCCCGCCAGCCGGGTATCCGGCGTGTCGGTCGCGCCGCGATCGAGCCAATGTTCCGCCTCGTCGAGCAGGAACATGATCTCATGCGGTTGAAGGCCGTCGATTCCGGTCAGATGCCGGTGCGGGAAAACGGCGCCACCCTGAATGAGCGTGCCGGGGCGATGATCCGAGGTCTGCATTAAAGCCGCCGGGTAGCGGGGGGCGGCGCGATGGGCAAGCGGGCTTATTGTCTCACGCCATCACCAGCGCATCGATCGCGGCCTGCAGGATATGCGCGGCGGCGAGGTTGTCGATGCGCTCGGCGCGCTTGGCGCGGCTCATATCCTGTTCGATCATCGTCCGTTCGACCGCGACCGTCGACCAGCGCTCGTCCCAGAGCAGGATCGGGCCGAGATCGGCGCAGTTGCGGGCAAAGGCGCGGGTCGATTGCGAACGCGGACTCTCGCTGCCGTCGAGGTTGAGTGGCAGTCCGACGACCAGACCTCGTACCCCCTGTTGCGCGATCATCGCGATCAGCGCTTCCTTGTCCTTGGTGAACTTGGTCCGTCGGATGAGGGTCGCGGGGCTGGCGAAGCTCCATCCGGCATCGCACAGCGCGGTGCCGACCGTCTTGGTGCCGACGTCCAGCCCGATCAGCCGCCCGCCCGAGGGGAGGGCGGCGCGAAACTCGCTGCGGTCGGTGGTGATCAGGCTCATCGAAAGGCTTTCAAACGGCGCTCCGCATCGGCGCGGACATTCGCCCAGAACAGGCTATAGTCATACACGTGATAGTTGTTGCCGGGCAGCACATAGGGGCCGACGCTCGGCCCTTCGCCGATGGTCAGGATGCCGCGCCCCTCGCATTTGGCGGGAACTTTGCCCGACACGATGGCGGCGGTCTTCAGGTCCGGCGAGGGATAGAGCGTGCCCAGATTGGCGGTGGCGGGCGCTTCCCCGCCAGGCGTGCCGGTCAGCGGATTGGTGCACAGCATCGCGGTGTCCTTCCGGGGCGCGCCGGTATAGCCATTGGTCTGGTCGAACACGCCCAGGATCAGCGACGGATCGGCGGGCTCGCCGAAGCTCTGCCAGCTGAGGATACAGCCCGTCTGATCGGGCTTCGCGCAGGCGGGCAGCCCCATGGCGGGCAGGTCCGCGGTTATCGAGATCGGCCAGCCCACGACATAGGCCGCGACGATCCTCCGCTTCAGGCTGGCATCCTTCGCCACCCGGTCGGTCAGCAGCCGCGACAGGTGCAGCGCGCCTTGGCTGTGTCCGGCGAGGATCAGCGGGCGGTTGGGATCGACCTGCGCCAGAAACGCGGTAAAGGCGGCGTCGACGTCCCTGTAGGCAAGGTCGAGCGCGCGTTCGGCATCCGCCATGCTGGTCAGGAATGCGCCGAAGGTCGCCTGGCGATAGCGCGGCGCCCAGATGTCCCCCGATCCATTGAAGGCGCTGGCCTGTCCGCGCAGGAACAGCTCGGCTCGGCCATTGGTCTCGGGATCGTCGAGCGGGGCGTTCCAGTGCGCCTTGCTGATATAGGAGGTCGGGTGGATGAAGAAGACCGCTGCACCCCGACCCGCCTGGCCGGGGGTATAGCCGGTCGGCACCCACAAGGCGGGGTTGCCCGGCAGGTCTGGCCGGGCCAGCCACATCTTGCTGTCGCGATATTCCTCCGCGCGCGTCGCCGCCTGGGTCTGGAACGACTCGGACGGTACGGTCGACCAGCGCAGCAACTGGTTGCCGAACAGCCGATAGGCAAAAGCCGCCGCGATCGTCAGCACGATGAGCGCCGCCACGACATAGAGGAATTTGCGTGCCAAATCATACTCCGTTGTGCGGTGCAGCAAAATCGAAAGGCCCGCAATTGCTATTCATGATGCCTCCACATGCCCCGGATGCAATCGCCGATACGGCAAAAGCGTTGCGTGAAGCCGCGCGGCGATGCTAGCCGCAAATCCATGTCCGTAGATACCGCAACCGTGAAGAAGATCGCGAGCCTAGCCCGCATCGCGATCACCGAGGAGGACGCGACGCGCCTCGCCCCCGAGCTTGGGAACATCCTGGGCTGGATCGAACAACTCGGCGAGGTCGACACCCAAGGGGTCGAGCCGATGACCGCGGTGATCCCGAACCAGCTTCGCCTGCGTGAAGACGTCGTCAATGACGGCGGCATCCGCGACCTCCTCATGCAGAATGCGCCGCAGGCCGAACACGGCTTCTTCACGGTGCCCAAGGTGATCGAATAATGACCGACCTAACGACGCTCGGCATCGCCGCCATTCGTGACGGCGTGCGCGACGGCCAGTTCAAGGCGCGCGAAGTCGCCGAGGCCTTCAACGCCAAGGTTGCCGCTGCCGACCAGCTCAACGCCTTTCTGGTCAAGACCCCCGACCATGCGCTCGCCGCCGCCGATGCGGCCGACGCCGCGCGCGCCGCCGGTGAGACGCTGAAGCCGCTCGCGGGCGTGCCGATCGGCATGAAGGACCTGTTCGCGACCAAGGGCGTCGCAACCACCGCCGCCAGCAAGATCCTCGAAGGCTTCGTGCCGCCATATGAGTCGACGGTTTCGCAGAATCTGTGGAATGCGGGCGCGGGGATGCTCGGCAAGCTGAACCTCGATCAGTTCGCCATGGGTTCGTCCAACGAAACCAGCGCGTTCGGCAATGTTATCTCGCCCTGGCGGCGGCCGAACGACACCGCACCGCTCGCCCCCGGCGGGTCGTCGGGCGGGTCGTCGACGGCGGTGTCGGCAGGCTTGGCGCCCGGCGCGACGGGTACCGACACCGGCGGCTCGATCCGCCAGCCCGCCGCCTTTACCGGCATTTCGGGCATCAAGCCGACCTATGGCCGCTGCTCGCGCTGGGGCACGATCGCCTTCGCCTCCTCGCTCGACCAGGCAGGGCCGATGGCGCGCGACGTGCGCGACTGCGCGATCATGCTGGAGGCGATGGCGGGCTTCGACGCCAAGGACGCGACCTCGCTGAAGCTCGACGTGCCCAACTGGGAAGCCGCGCTGTCGGTCGATCTGAAGGGCAAGAAGGTCGGCGTGCCGAAGGAATACCGGGTCGACGGTATGCCCGCCGAGATCGAGGCTTTGTGGCAGCAGGGCATTGTCTGGCTGCGCGATGCCGGGGCGGAGATCGTCGAGGTTTCGCTGCCGCACACCAAGTACGCGCTGCCCGCTTACTACATCATCGCGCCCGCCGAGGCGTCGTCCAACCTCGCCCGCTATGACGGCGTGCGTTACGGCCTGCGCGATCTGCCCGAGGGCGCGGGGTTGCAGGACATGTACGCCGCAACCCGCGCCGCCGGTTTCGGCGACGAGGTGAAGCGCCGCATCCTGATCGGTACCTATGTGCTGTCGGCAGGCTTCTACGACGCATACTACACTCAGGCGCAGAAGGTCCGCACGCTGATCGCCCGCGATTTCGAGCGCGCGTTCGAGCAATGCGACGTGCTGCTGACCCCGACCGCGCCGTCGGCGGCGTTCGCGCTGGGCGAGAAGCAGGCCGATCCGCTGGCCATGTATTTGAACGACGTGTTCACGGTGCCCGCCTCGCTGGCCGGGCTGCCCGCCATGTCGGTGCCGGGCGGTCTGGACAAGGACGGGCTGCCGCTCGGTCTCCAGATCATCGGCAAGCCGCTGGACGAGCAGGGCGTGCTGAACGCCAGCCTGGCGATCGAACAGCGGGCGGGCTTCACCGCGCGTCCGCAGGCCTGGTGGTAAGCGACCGCGCCTTTTCGGCCCGCAACATCGCCGTGTTGCGGGAGGCGCAGGGCGCCCTGAACGTCGCGTTCGGGGCGATCCTGAGCGCCTATGTCGGCGTGTCGCTCAGCCACATGGAAAGCCAGCCCTTCGACCATCACACGCTGGCACGCTTCTTCCTGGGTGTGGCGGGCTTCATCCTGTGCCTGTGCGTGGGCAACAGCGTGATCCTGCGTGGTGAGGTGCGGCTGGGTGTCCTGTTCCTGCTGTTGGGCGCGGGCGCGGCCTATATCGGGTTGCGCGAGGCGCGGCATCTCGGCTTCGAGACATCCGTCCTGCGCATCCTGTCGACCTGCTGGATCGTCGCCCTGCTGGGCAGCAACGCCGTCCTGACGGCGATCAACTATCTTCATCATCGAGATCGAACATGAGCGAATATCGCATCCAGGGCGCGACGGGGGAATGGGAGGTCGTGATCGGCCTGGAAGTCCATGCCCAGGTCACCACCAACGCCAAGCTGTTCTCCGGCGCAGCGACCGCGTTCGGGGCGGAGCCCAACACCCAGGTGTCGCTGGTCGACGCCGCAATGCCCGGCATGCTGCCCGTCCCCAACATGGAGTGCATCCGTCAGGCGGTGCGCACCGGCATGGCGATCGATGCGCAGATCAACAAATGGTCGCGTTTCGACCGCAAGAACTACTTCTACGCCGATCTGCCGCAGGGCTATCAGATCAGCCAGCTCTATCACCCGCTGGTGGGCGAGGGCGCGATCGAGATCGGCCTGGACGAGAAGAACCCCGACGGCCCGACCAAGCGGATCGGCGTCGAGCGTATCCATGTCGAGCAGGATGCGGGCAAGCTGATGCACGACCAGCATCCGACGCGCTCCTATGTCGACCTCAACCGCTCGGGCGTGGCGCTGATGGAAATCGTCAGTCGCCCGGATATGGCTTCGCCTGCCGAAGCAGGGGCTTATCTGCGTAAGCTGCGGGCGATCCTGCGCTATGTCGGCAGCTGCGACGGCAATATGGAAGAAGGCTCGATGCGCGCCGACGTGAACGTGTCGGTGCGCAGGGTGGGCGATGAACTCGGCACGCGCACCGAGACGAAGAACGTCAACTCGGTTCGCTTCGTCATGGCCGCGATCGAATATGAGGCTAAGCGTCAAGTCGCGGTGCTGGAGGATGGCGGCAAGATCGTCCAGGAAACACGGCTGTTCAACGTCGAGAGCGGCACGACGCGCTCGATGCGGTCGAAGGAAGATGCGCATGATTATCGCTACTTCCCCGATCCCGACCTGTTGCCGCTGGAACTGACCGACACCTTCCTCGAGGAGTGCCGTGCCAGCCTGCCCGAACTACCCGACGCCAAGCGTCGCCGCTACGAGGCGCTGGGCCTGACCCCGTATAATGCGGGTGTGCTGACCGCCGAGGTCGAAACGGCGCGCTGGTTCGACACGCTGCTGGACGCGCTGGAAGGTTCGCAGGCCAAGCCCGCGCAGGCGGCGAACTGGGTCGCGGCCGAGCTGTTCGGCGCGCTGAACCGGCTGGGCAAGGACATCACCGAGAGCCCGGTATCGCCTGCGCAGGCGGCCGAACTGCTGGCCTTGGTGGCGGACGGCACGCTGTCGGGCAGCCTGTCGAAGCAGGTGTTCGAGATCATGCTGGAGACGGGTGATGGTCCATCGAAGATCGTCGAGGAACGCGGCCTGAAGCAGACCAGCGACACCGGCGCGATCGAGGCGGTGATCGCGGAGGTTCTGGAGAACAACCCCAACCAGCTTGGCCAGTACCGCGCAGGCAAGGAAGCGCTGTTTGGCTTCTTCGTCGGTCAGACGATGAAGGCGATGGGCGGCAAGGCGAACCCGGCCGTGGTGAATGACCTGCTGAAGAAGGCGCTGGCAGGGTGATCGCGTACTCCCCCTCCCGCAAGCGGGAGGGGTTGGGGGAGGGTAGGGAGCCTCGCAGAGGGCGTAGCTTGTGGCTTTCCCTCCCCCATCCCCTCCCGCCTGCGGGAGGGGCGTGCCCAGGGGCGGGCGGCTTGCGCTTTCATGAGCTGGGGGCTTATCGAGCGGCCTGGGGTTAATCTTTCACCCCTCACCCCAAGCGTCTTCCCTCCCGCAAGCGGGAGGGGCTTGGGGAGGGCAAAGGGGTCTCACCGAGCCCCCCTCAATTACTGCGCGTCCAAATCCTGGTTCCGCACCACGCCGCCGGTGCCACCGACACCATCATGCTCGCCGGTATCGGTAAACGTCACCGGCTCCTCACCGCCTTCGCCACGCTTGACCGCATCGGAGCGCGCCTCGACCGCCTGTTCGATGTCGCTGCGCGGGTCGTCGCGCGGTGGGCTGTCGGGGTTGTTCTCGGGCGCCTCGCTCGGCGGGCTATCGGGATGGTTTTCGGGGTTGGTCGCCATCATCGGCTCCTCTCAAATCTGCGGTGGCTGGGCGGTGCCGGGATCGCCGGGGCCGACGCCGGGGGCGGGCTGGTCGATGTCCGGGCCGGGCGGCACGATTTCGGGGGGCGGCGTATCGGGCTGGGCCGGTTGGGTCGGCTGCGGGCTTTCGGGCGGGGGCTGGGTGGCCATTCTCGCTCTCCGTAAATTGAGCCGTTTTTCCGGCTGGGGAGGGCATAAACGCACCGGACACGCCGATGTTGCCTGTTGTCCCTTGCCGAAGCCGCCCATGGTGATATAGACGCGCGCCCATCGGCGGTGTCCTCGTGCGGGCGTGGCGGAACTGGTAGACGCGCTGGATTTAGGTTCCAGTATCGTAAGATGTGGGGGTTCGAGTCCCTTCGCCCGCACCAGTCCCCGGTCAAGAACGGGGCGACAGCCACACGGAATTTCTCCAGATTGAAGGCCTTTAGATGCAGACTGTCGAGACGCTGAACGAGGGGCTGAAGCGCGCCTACACGCTCACCATCACTGCCAAGGACATCGAGGGTAAGGTCGATGCCGAGCTGAAGCGGATCGCTCCGCAGATGAAGATGCCCGGTTTCCGCCCCGGCAAGGTGCCCGCGAACCTGGTGCGCAAGATGCACGGCCCGGCGCTCCTCCAGGACGCGCTGAACACCGCGCTGCAGGAAGGCGTGCAGTCGCTGATCGCCGAGCAGAACCTGCGTCCCGCGATGCAGCCGCAGGTCGAGCTGGTCGGCGACTATGAAGAGGGCAAGGACGCCACGCTGAACGTCACGCTCGAGGTTCTGCCGACCGTTCCGACGCCTGCGATCGACGCGCTGAAGCTCGACCGCCTGACCGTGCCGGTCGCCGACGAGGCGGTGGACGAGCAGCTGCAGAAGTTCGCCGACCAGCAGAAGCGCTGGGACGATGCGGGCGACAAGGCCGCCGAGCAGGGCGACCAGGTCACCGTCGACTTCGTCGGCAAGACCGCCGATGGCGTCGCCTTCGAGGGCGGCTCGGGCGAGGACATGGCGGTCGAGATCGGCGGCGGTCGCCTGATCCCCGGTTTCGAGGACCAGCTGGTCGGCGTGAAGGCCGGTGAAGAGAAGCAGATCTCGGTCACCTTCCCCGAGGACTATCCCGCCAAGGACCTGGCCGGCCAGCCCGCGACCTTCGACCTGACGATCAAGTCGGTGAAGACCGCCGGCGAAGCCAAGATCGACGACGAGATGGCGAAGAATCTGGGCCTGGAGAGCCTGGAGCAGCTGCGCGGTCTGCTGAAGGGGCAGATCGAGCAGGAGCATAACGGCCTGACCCGCACGTACATGAAGCGCAAGCTGCTCGACCAGCTGGCCGATGGTCATGACTTCGAAGTGCCGCCGTCGATGGTCGAGGCTGAGTTCTCGCAGATCTGGGCGCAGCTCGAGCATGAAGCGACGCACGAGGAAGATCCCGAGGCCGCCAAGGCCGAGATGGAGAAGGAGCGCGACGATTATAAGAAGATCGCCGAGCGCCGCGTCCGTCTGGGCCTGCTCCTCTCGGAGATCGGCCAGGCCAATGGCGTCGAAGTGACCGCGCAGGAAATGAACCGCCTGATCGCCCAGGCCGCGCAGCAGTATGGCCCGGAAGATCGCCAGCGCTTCATCCAGTATGTCCAGCAGGAGCCGATGGCCGCCGCCCAGCTGCGCGCCCCGCTCTATGAGGACAAGGTCGTCGACTTCCTGTTCGGCAAGGCCGAGATCACCGATCGCGAAACCACCCGCGAGGAGCTGGAAGCCGCGATCGAGAGCGAAGACGGTTTCGCGACCGGCACCCACGTCCACAATCATGATCACGACCATGATCACGACCACGGTGCCAAGAAGTCGAAGGCGAAGGCCAAGAAGGCCGACGTGACCGAGGACGCCGCTTCGGACGAACCCGCCGCGGAGAAAAAGCCCGCCCGCGCCAAGAAGGCGGCGGCGCCTGCCGAGGGCGAAGCGGAAGTGACCGAGGAAGCTGCGCCCAAGAAGCCGCGCGCCAAGAAGGCCGCTGCTCCGGCGGAAGGCGAAGCGGACGCCGCCGACGCACCCGCGAAGAAGCCGCGCGCCAAGAAGGCTGCGCCGACCGAGTAAGAACGGTCTGAGCGGGCTTCGGCCCGCCAGCTGATGAAAAGGGCGGCCGCGCAAGCGGTCGCCCTTTTGTCGTTCAGGCCGTGCGCGTTTGCGGCGTGCGACGCCGAACAAAGGCGATGGCGAAATATGATGCGAGCAGCGGCAACAGCCATAGCACGCGGCTTTGGTAACGATCGTCGGGGCCGGACAGATCGCCGGTGATCGCTGCGTTGAGCAGGAGCGTCGCCACGACTAGCCCCGTCAGGCCCAGCAGCGGCCATTGTCGACGCCGCATCGCCCAGACCAGCATCAGGGGCAGCAGCAGGACGACCGCCACGGCGACCGCGACATCCGGTGCGAATTTCAACGGACCGAGCGCATTGCGCTGTTGCCGCGAATTTTCGAAGGCTTGGAAATCGCCGGGCAGCCGCGCCTTCAGAATGCGCGAAATCTGCATATCGGCCGTATAGGGTGGAAGGACGCCCTTGCGGACGGTTGATAATTGTTCGGCAAAGCCCTGCCACGCCAGCGTCGCGACACCGCCGGGATCGTCGTGCAGGACGGTGCGGATGATACGCCGCTGCTCGGCAATGACGCCCGCCCGATCGCGACGGAGCATCGTGCCGATCGGCGAGCGCTGGTCCCAGAGATAGGCCTGGCCCGGCTTGGCGATGGCGGGATCGTCGACCAGCGGCCGCACCGCGCAATGCGCCAGCGCCTGCCGTCGACAAAGCCGGGCCAGCGTCGGTTGCGCCACATGCCCGTCGAACAGTCGTGCCAATAGGAAGGTATCGGACGACAGAGCTGGCCTGAACTCATAACCCGCCACACGGTTCAGGCTGCTCAGGCCCAGGAGCGCTATCAGGATGGCCAGGGCGGCGGGTAACGAGCGCCGGACCGTCTCGCGCCGTGCGGTGCCGGTGAGCCGCATCGCGATGGCGGCGAGCACCAGCAGCCCCGCCGTCAGCAGCACATGGCTGAGATGCACGGCGATCAGCAGCGTCAGCACCGCGGCCAGTCCCGCGCGTTGCCACAGCGGCGTATCGGTGGGGCGGGCGAGCAGGGCGAACAGCACCAGCGGTATGAAGCCGGTGGCGAGGTCGGGCATGATCTGCCCGACGAACCAGGGGAGGCTGCTCGCTACGGCCAGAAAGGCACAGGTTGCCACCACATCCAAGGGACGCCGGCGCCCCCAACCGATCGACAGAGTCATCGCGATGATCAGGGCGCTGCCGATCGCCTGAACGGCAACAATTCCCCAGATGCCTATCAGCCAAAGCGGCAATCCGATTGCGAGGCCATAGATGGGCGGCCGATCGGTCGGATAATAGAGTTCGAGCGGTATCCGCAGATAGGTCCCCGAATCGGCGAAGACCAAGGGGAAGCCATTGGCGATCGCGACCCAGGACAGGATCAGCGAGCTGGCAGTGAGCACCGCAAGCTGCTGGCTTTTCAGGCGTGTCGAATCGCGCCCAGTAAGCATGGCTGTTCCCTTTAACATTTCCTGCGCCATGCTTCCCGCGAATTGATGTTAGGTGCAAATCGCCGACCTTGTTTGAATGACATGCTCTTGGGCCGTCCCGGGATCGGCCTGATGATCAAGCACCCACGGGCAAGGGGGTTGCGGAGCATCCCGGTGCCACCATAAGGCGCCGCGAGCGAGGGATTGGGGATCATCATGTCGGTTGCGGATTTGGGCGGCTTTGCAGACCGCCGCGTTGCGGTGCTGTTGCCCTGCTATAACGAGGAAGCGGCGATCGCGCAGACGATTGCGGGCTTTCGCGAGGCGCTGCCGACCGCGACCATCTATGTCTATGACAATAACAGCCGCGACCGCACGGTTGAGGTGGCACGCGCGGCGGGGGCGGTCGTCCGGTCGGAGCGTATTCAGGGCAAGGGCGCGGTGGTGCGGCGGATGTTTGCCGACATCGACGCCGACATCTATGTCATGGCGGATGGCGATGCGACCTACGACGCGGCCTCGGCACCGGCCCTTGTCGCCCGCATGGTCGAGGAACAGCTCGACATGGTGGTCGGCCAGCGGGTGAGCGAGGCCGAACTCGCCTATCGCCGCGGGCATCGCTTCGGCAACGCCATACTGACGGGGATGCTCGCCAAGCTGTTCGGGCGCAGCTTCACCGACATTCTATCGGGCTACCGCGTCTTCTCGCGCCGCTTCGTCAAGAGCTTCCCGGTTCTTTCGGTCGGCTTCGAGATCGAAACCGAGATCAGCGTCCATGCGCTTGAGCTCAAAATGCCCTGCGCCGAGATCACCACGCCCTATTATGCGCGGCCGGAGGGGTCGGCGTCCAAACTGTCCACCTATTCGGACGGCTGGCGCATCCTGCGCACCATCATGAAGCTGTACCGGATCGAGCGGCCCATGTGGTTTTTCGGCGCGGTGGCGGCCCTGTTCGCCGCGCTCGCCATATTGCTCGCCGTGCCGATCATCCTGACCTATCTGGATACGCATCAGGTGCCCCGTTTCCCGACCGCGATCCTGTCGACCGGACTGATGCTGCTCGCCGCGCTGAACATATTCACCGGGCTGATCCTCGATACCGTGGTACGCGGACGGCAAGAGGTGCGGCGGCTCGCCTATCTGGCGCTGCCCGCGCCCGGGAACCCCCGCTAATCGGATTTTCATCCCTGAACGCGATAAACGACCCAGGCGGCGCGTCGGTGCGCCGCCGGGGCTTGAATATGCGCGGTCATCACGCGACATAGGGGCTCTTCTGGGCATAAGAGAGAATTCCATGCACAATCCGTTCGAGACCGGCGATTTCGCGAGCCCGCTGGCGCAGGCTGGCGTCGGGCTCCGGCAGACGCAGGCCGGGCTGGTTCCGATCGTCATCGAACAGTCGAACCGCGGCGAACGGTCGTTCGATATCTTCAGCCGTCTGCTGCGCGAGCGCATCATCTTCGTCACCGGCGGTGTCGAGGACGGCATGGCCTCGCTGATCTGCGCGCAGCTGCTGTTCCTTGAGTCGGAAAATCCGAAGAAGGACATCTACATGTACATCAACTCGCCGGGCGGTGTCGTCACGGCGGGCATGGCGATCCATGACACGATGCAGTATATCCGTCCGCGCGTCGGCACGCTGTGCATCGGCCAGGCCGCCTCGATGGGCAGCTTCCTGCTTGCCGCCGGTGAACCGGGGATGCGTGTCGCGACCACGAACAGCCGCATCATGATCCACCAGCCTTCGGGCGGAGCGCAAGGCATGGCCGCGGACATCGAAATCCAGGCGCGCGAAATCCTGCGGATGCGGCACTTCCTGAACACGCTGTACGCCAAGTACACCGGCAAGCCGCTCGAGGAGATCGAACGCGCGATGGACCGTGACAAGTTCATGAGCTCCGAGGAAGCCAAGGAGTTCGGCCTGATCGACCAGGTGTTCGACAAGCGTCCCACCCCGGCCGACGACGCATCGACCGCGGCATAAGACGGGTCGTTCAGCGTGAACGGTTTATTTCGATTGTGACTTTATCGGGGTGCGGTACGATGCGCACCCCGGCAACGGTAGCGCACCGCCTCATAGGTGCGAGAGGTGATTGATGGACAAGGTGAGCGGTGGCAACTCGAAAAGCACCCTCTATTGCTCGTTCTGCGGCAAGTCGCAGCACGAGGTGCGCAAGCTGATCGCGGGGCCGACCGTCTTCATTTGCGACGAGTGCGTGGAGCTGTGCAACGACATCATCCGTGAGGAGACCAAGTCCGCTTTGGTGTCCAAGAAGGATGGTGGCGTGCCGACGCCGCAGGAAATCTGCAACGTGCTCGACGACTATGTCATCGGGCAGAAGCAGGCCAAACGTGTCCTGTCGGTCGCCGTGCACAACCACTATAAGCGCTTGAACCACGGTGCGAAGGGCGCCGATGTCGAGCTCGCCAAATCGAATATCCTACTCGTCGGCCCGACCGGCTGCGGCAAGACGCTGCTGGCGCAGACGCTGGCGCGCATCCTTGACGTGCCCTTCACCATGGCGGACGCGACGACGCTGACCGAAGCGGGCTATGTCGGCGAGGATGTCGAGAACATCATCCTCAAGCTGCTCCAGGCGTCGGATTACAATGTCGAGCGGGCGCAGCGCGGCATCGTGTATATCGACGAGATCGACAAGATCAGCCGCAAGGCCGAGAATCCCTCGATCACCCGCGACGTGTCGGGCGAGGGCGTTCAGCAGGCGCTGCTGAAGCTGATGGAAGGCACGACCGCCAGCGTTCCGCCGCAGGGTGGCCGCAAGCATCCGCAGCAGGAATTCCTGCAGGTCGACACGACGAACATCCTGTTCATCTGCGGCGGCGCGTTCGCGGGGCTCGAGAAGATCATCGGCGACCGCCTGCAGGGCAAGTCGATCGGCTTCGGCGCCTATGTCGCGGCACCGGAAGAAAAGCGGACCGGCGAATATCTGCGCCAGACCGAGCCGGAGGATCTGCTGAAGTTCGGCCTGATCCCCGAATTCGTCGGCCGTCTGCCGGTGATCGCGACGCTGGAAGACCTCGACATCTCGGCACTGGTCAAGATCCTGTCCGAGCCGAAGAACGCGCTGGTGAAGCAGTATCAGAAGCTGTTCGAGATGGAGAGCGTCGAGCTCGACTTCACCGACGACGCGCTGACCACGGTTGCCAAGAAGGCGATCGAACGCAAGACCGGCGCTCGCGGGCTTCGTTCGATCCTGGAGGGCATCTTGCTCGACACCATGTTCGACCTGCCCGGCATGGACGGCGTCGACGAGGTGATGGTCGACAAGGACGTGGTCGAGGGCCGCAAGGAGCCGATCCGCGTCTATGCGGAGAAGGCCAAGAAAAAGGACGACGCAGCGGCCTGATCGGCGGCGTGACGTCTTGGAATGGATGGCGGGCGCTTCCCCGGGGAGGCGCCCGTTTTCGTGTGATGATGCGATGGTAAATATCCGAGAAGCCGGAGCCCGAGACCGGGCAGCGGTGGCGACGATGCTGGGACGCGCCTTTGCCGATGATCCGGCAATGTCCTACATCTTCCCCGATGCCGCCGACCGGGCCAAGCGCCTGCAGCGCCTGTTCGGGCTGCTGTTCGACAGCGATGGGGTGGGAATGCGGCTGGTCAGCCAGGACGCGGACGCCGGAACGTTCTGGCGTCCGCCGGGGCAGGCGCATGTTCCGACCATGGCCTTTGCCCGGCGGCTGATCCCGGTGCTGCATGCGCTGGGGGCGTCTCTGCCCCGTGCGATGCGGCTGGGCGATGCGGTCGAGGCGCATTTCCCGAGCGAGCCATTCTGGTATCTGCATATCGCGGGCGTTGATCCTGCGCGACAGGGACGCGGGCTGGGTGGCGCGTCGATCCGGGCGGGGCTGGCGCGGTGTGACGCGGACGGCGTGCCCGCCTATCTGGAAACGGCGACCGAGAGCAATGTCGGGCTTTACGCGCGGCTGGGGTTTGAGCTGACCGGAGAATGGTCGGTGCCGAAAGGTGGTCCGCGTTTCTGGTCGATGATGCGACCGGTCGGTGCCTGATCCTCCCCGGAACGGGGAGGGGGACCATCGCGCAGCGATGGTGGAGGGGGCGTGTCGCCAAGGACTTACGATGAGGCAGGCCCCCTCCGTCAGCGCTGACGCGCTGCCACCTCCCCGTGGCGGGGAGGATATTGGCTTCATCCTAAGCGTTGCCGCTCCGAACAGGAGACGCCGCGATGAAGCCCCATATGATCTGTCACATGATTTGCAGCCTGGACGGACGCATCCTGCAAAGTCGCTGGCGCCCCGATAGCTACAAGCCTGGCGATCTGTTCGAGGATCTGCATGACCGGATCGGCGGCGATGCCTGGATCGTCGGGCGCGTGACGGGTCAGGAATTCGCCAAGGGCGATCGCTATCCCGACACCGACGAGAGTTTCCCGCGCGAACATTGGTTCGCTCGACGCGAAGCGGACGCGTTCGGCGTCGTGCTGGACGGACGGGGTAAGATCGTCTGGGGGCGGGGTGACATTGGCGGCGATCCGATCGTCGTCGTCCTGACCGAGGCGGTGTCCGACGCGCATCTCGCCGGACTGCGCAGCGACGGGGTTTCCTATATCTTTGCCGGTGCGGACATGATCGACCTGCGTGCCGTTCCCGAAATCCTGAACCGGGAACTGGGCGTCGAGACGCTGCTGGTCGAGGGCGGTGGTACCGCCAATGGCGAATTCCTGCGTGCCGGGTTGATCGATGAAATCAGCATGGCGCTTTGCCCCGCGATCGACGGCGCAGTGGGGGCGCCGAGCCTGTTTCATTCGGGCGAGCAGGATGCGGACATGCGAGCCCCGCTGACCGGGTTGACGCTGACCCATCATGAGGTGCTGCCGGGCGGAGAGGTCTGGTTGCGGTACAAGGTGGAGAATCCGGCGCTCGCCTGACGACCCTCGCCCTTCCGGCGCTCCGTACCTTCCTCCCTCTCCCATCGGAAGCGTGAACGGCGAGGGCAGTTATTGCCCTATCGCAACGATTTCGGTCTCGGTCGGGAGCCAACAGGGCGGTTGGCGCATTGGCATGACAGGGATGTCATCATTCCATGCCATGCCGAGAAGGAGGTCCGACCCATTATGAGCGAACCCGACGCCATCGTCACCGCCGGACAGAAGCGCGCGCTGCTCCAGCGCCTGCTGATGCCTTGGTGGACCTTGGTGTTCCCGCTGCTGGGCCTGCTCGCCATCGCGGTATCGCTCTACAAGATGGGGACGATCGGGGTGGTCGTCGCTGCTTTCATCCTGTTCGGATGCGTGCTGTCGGCCGTCCATCAGGCGGAAGTCGTCGCCCACCGCGTCGGCGAGCCCTTCGGCACGCTAGTCCTGGCGGTCGCGGTGACGGTGATCGAGGTGTCGCTGATCGTCAGCCTGATGTTATCCGATGCGGGCGACGCCTCCAGCCTGGCGCGCGATACGGTCTTCGCGGCCATCATGATCATCCTGAACGGCATTGTCGGCCTCTGCCTGCTGGCCGGGGGATTCCAGCATGGCGAACAGCGCTTTTCGCTACGCGGCGCGAGTTCGTCGCTCAATGTGCTGACTGCGATGGTCGTGCTGTCGCTGGTCCTGCCCAATTATGTCTCGTCCGCACCGGGGCCGACCTATGCGACATCGCAGCTGATCTTCGTCGCGATCGTCAGCGTCATCCTCTATGGCACCTTCGTCATGGTGCAGACGGTGCGCCACCGCGACTATTTCCTGCCCGCGGATGAGGACATGCCCGGCGACGCCCATGCCGAGCCGCCGACCAATGCGGCGGCCTGGGCCGCTTTGGGGATGCTGCTGGTCGCGCTGGTCGGCGTGGTGCTGCTGGCCAAGGGGCTGTCGGGGATCGTCGAGGCAGCGATCCTGGGCGCGGGCCTGCCGCTCGCGATCGTCGGCGTGGTGATCGCGGCGCTGGTCCTTGCGCCGGAGAGCCTGGCTGCGTACCGGGCGGCCAAGCGCAACCGGCTCCAGACCAGCCTGAACCTCGCGCTCGGCTCGGCGCTGGCGACGATCGGGCTGACCATTCCGGCGGTGGCGATCGTGTCGCTGATGCTCGGCCTGCCGCTGGCGCTGGGGATCGGGGCCAAGCAGATGATCCTGCTGGTCCTGTCGCTATTCACCATCACGCTGACGCTGGGCAACGGCCGGACCACCGTGTTGGGCGGCGCAGTGCATCTGGTGATCTTCGCGGCCTATCTGTTCGTGACGGTGGTGCCGTAAATCGCTCATTCCGTTCGCGCTGACCGAAGTCGAAGCGCGGGATGATCTTGCCTCAGTTCGGCTTCTTCTTCGCCGCCTGCTCTGCCTTCCACGCGCGGAACTGCTCGATCGCCACCGAGCGTTTCAGGATCTTGGCCCAAGGATCGACCACCACATGCGCGTCGGTCGGGACGGTTAGCGTGCCGCTCCCGTCCGTCATCGGCAGCGTCTGGACCTTATCACCCACCTGCACCTCGACCGGCAGGGGAAAGGGGCCGCCGCCCGGTACCTTCCAAGTCAGCGTCAGCTTGTCCCCACTCCGCGTTTCGACGATCTCGGGCAATGCCGCCTGGCGGAGATAGACGTTGAAGAACCAGCCATAGTCCTTGCCCGTCACCTGTCGGACAAAGCCCTCATATTCCTTGGTCGAGCCATAGCGAGGTGTGAAATTACCCGGTTTGGGATCGGTGCGGCCATAAACCGCCAGCCGGGTCACGTCCCAGAATGCCTTGTCGCCGATCAGGTTGCGCAGGGTGTGGAGCATCCACGATCCCTTCATATAGATGTCCAGGCCCGGGCCGCCCTTGGCCTCCTCATAGACGTCCTGCTCGGTCATGCTGCGGTCATGGACGATGGGGGACTGGTTGGCGATCTGCCCCCGTTGCGCGTCCATCATCACCGCATAGCGCGCCTCGCCCTCGCGCCAGCGGCCGTACGAGGGCTGCATATAGCTGCCGTAACCTTCGTGCAGCCAGAAATCGTCCCAGTCGACATTGGTCAGCTGGTTGCCGAACCATTCATGGCTGAACTCATGCTGGAACAGCCAGTCGAAGCCTTCGGGCGCCTTGGCATATTCGTTGCCGTACGCGTTGATCGTCTGATGCTCCATGCCCTTGTGCGGGGTTTCGACCACGCCCAGCTTTTCGTCGCCGAAGGGGAAGGGGCCGACGGTCGATTCAAAGAAGTCCAGCGTCGGCGCGAACTCGGCGAACAGGCCTTCGGCCTTCGCCTTCTCGCCCGGCAGATACCAGTAGAACATCGGGATCGTGTTGCCGAAGCGGCTCTTATATTTCCCCTCGACCACCTCATAAGGGCCGACGTTCAGCGCGATGGCATAGGTATTAGGATGCTTGGCCCGCCAGTTCCAGCGGGTTCGGCCGTCGGGCAGCGTGTCGACGCCCAGCAGCACGCCGTTGGACGGCGCCTTGAGTCCCTTGGGCACGGTGATGTGCAACGTGACGAGGCCCGGCTCGCCCATCGGATAGTCTAGGCACGGCCAGAGCAGGTCGCAGCCATAGCCCTGATCGGTCGTGGCGAACCAGGGCCGTCCATCGGGCGTCTTCGCCCAGACGACGCCGGTGTCCCAGGGCGCGCGCACCGCGACATGCGGCGTGCCGCCATAGGTGATCTTAGCGCTGACCTTCTGCCCGGCCTTGAGCGGGCGGGGCAGGGTGATGACCAGCTGGCCTTCCGGGTTGGACCAGGCACCGGGCTTGAGCAGCTTGCCGTCGATCGCGATCGCCTTGACCGGAAGATTCTTGTCCAGATCGACCACCAGCCGCGCCAGCGGCGACTTTGCGGTAAAGTCCAGCACCGCGATGCCGTTCAACTCCTGTGTATCGGGCAGCACCTCGAACGACAGGTCGGCGCGGTCGAAGCGGACGGCGAGCTGTTCGGGTGGACGGACCCCGCCCGAGATCATGGTCTGCGCCGTCAATGGCGGCTCACCCTTGCCTGGAAGCGCCTTGGGCGTTTGAGCACCGACTGGAGCGGCGCAGAGAAACGAGGAGGCGAGCAGCGCGACAGCGACATTCCGTATACGATCCATGCTGCATGGTGTTGCGCAGCGGGCCCGACTTGGCAAGCCGTCTGGTTGCGGCTCGTCGCAGCGGGAATTGATGGATCGGCAACCCTCCCCATATATAGATGCGAAGAGGCCCTGATCGGGGCCGACCGGAGTTTGCATGACCCAGACCTATCCCGTCCTCCCGCTGCGTGACATCGTCGTCTTCCCGCACATGATCGTGCCCCTGTTCGTCGGCCGCGACAAATCGGTCGCGGCGCTGGAAGCAGCGATGGCGGCGGACAAGGAAATTTTCCTGGTCGCTCAGCTCGACCCCGCCGAGGACGATCCCGCGCGTGAGGATCTGTACGAGATCGGCGTTACCGCCAGCGTCCTGCAGCTGCTCAAGCTCCCCGACGGCACGGTCCGCGTGCTGGTCGAGGGCAAGACGCGCGGCCGCCTGGTTGAGCTGGACGAGTCGGGCACCCATCTGACCGCGACCATCGATGTCACGCGGGACGAGGCGGAAGAAGCCGCGCTCGAAGAGCAGGACCATGACGTCAAGGCGCAGATCGCCGCGCTGATGCGCTCGGTGGTCGACCAGTTCGAGAATTACGCCAAGCTCAACCGCAAACTGCCGGCCGAGACCGCGGTGCAGCTCGCCGAGATCGAGGATGCCGCGCAACTCGCCGACGCGGTCGCGGCGAACATCTCGGTCAAGGTTGCCGACAAGCAGGCGCTGCTGGTCGAGACCGATCCGGCCAAGCGGCTGGAGATGGCGTACGCCCTGATGGAGGGCGAACTGGGCGTCCTGCAGGTCGAGAAGAAGATCAAGAGCCGCGTCAAGCGCCAGATGGAGAAGACGCAGCGCGAATATTATCTCAACGAACAGCTCAAGGCGATCCAGCGCGAGCTGGGCAATGAGGGCGAGGACGGCGACGGCGACGAAATCGCCGAGCTGACCCAGAAGATCGCGACGCTGAAGCTGTCGAAGGAAGCGCGGACCAAGGCGACCGCCGAGCTGAAGAAGCTGAAGACCATGGCGCCGATGAGCGCCGAGGCGACGGTCGTGCGCAATTACCTGGACGTGCTGCTGGGCCTGCCCTGGGGCAAGAAGTCCAAGGTCAAGAAGGACATAGCGGCGGCGCAGGCGATCCTCGACCAGGATCATTATGCGCTGGAAAAGGTCAAGGACCGGATCGTCGAATATCTGGGCGTCCAGGCGCGCACCAACAAGCTGAAGGGGCCGATCCTGTGCCTCGTCGGCCCGCCGGGCGTCGGCAAGACCTCGCTGGGCCAGTCGATCGCCAAGGCGTGCGGGCGCGAGTTCATCCGCCAGAGCCTGGGCGGCGTGCGCGACGAAGCCGAGATTCGCGGCCACCGCCGCACCTATATCGGTTCGCTGCCGGGCAAGATCGTGACCAACCTGAAAAAGGCCGGCACGTCCAACCCGCTGTTCCTGCTCGACGAGATCGACAAGCTGGGCCAGGATTTCCGCGGCGACCCCGCCTCGGCGCTGCTCGAGGTGCTCGATCCCGAGCAGAATGCCAAGTTCAACGATCACTATCTGGAGATCGACATCGATCTGTCGGACGTGATGTTCGTGTGCACCGCGAACACGCTGAACCTGCCGCAGCCGCTGCTCGACCGCATGGAGATCATCCGTCTGGAGGGTTATACCGAGGACGAGAAGGTCGAGATCGCCGAGCGTCACCTGATCGCCAAGCAGGTCGAGACGCATGGTCTGAAGGACGGCGAGTTCACGCTGACCCAGGAGGGCCTGCGTGCGCTGATCCAGCGTTACACCCGCGAGGCGGGCGTGCGCACGCTGGAGCGCGAGATCGCGCGTCTGGCGCGCAAGGCGCTGCGTCAGATCCTGGAGGGCAAGGCGACGTCGGTGACGATCACGCCGGAAAACCTGCACGAATTCGCGGGCGTGCAGAAATTCCGTCACGGTCTTTCCGAGCAGGAAGATCAGATCGGTGCGGTCACGGGCCTCGCCTGGACCGAGGTGGGCGGCGAGTTGCTGACCATCGAGTCGGTGACGGTGCCGGGCAAGGGCCAGGTGAAGACCACCGGCAAGCTGGGTGACGTGATGAAGGAATCGGTCCAGGCCGCCTTCAGCTTCGTTCAGGCGCGCAGCCCCAGCTTCGGGATCAAGCCGTCGCTGTTCCACCGCAAGGACATCCATATCCATCTGCCCGAGGGGGCGGTGCCCAAGGACGGGCCGTCGGCGGGTATCGGCCTCGTCACCTCGATCGTCTCGACGCTGACGGGAATCGCGGTGCGCAAGGATGTCGCGATGACCGGCGAGGTGACGCTGCGTGGCCGCGTGCTGCCGATCGGCGGGCTGAAGGAAAAGCTGCTCGCGGCGTTGCGGGGCGGGATCACCACCGTCCTCATCCCGCACGAGAATGAGAAGGATCTGGCGGATATCCCCGCCAACATCCTGAACGGCCTGAAAATCGTACCGGTCGCGCATGTCGACGAAGTGCTTCGCCTGGCACTGGTCGGGCCGTTGGAGGCGATCGACTGGACCGACGCGGACGAGCTCGCCGCCTTGCCGCCAGCGCCGATCCCGGCGGTGGGGGGCGAACGCCACCACTGATCATCGCACGAAAGGGGGCCGCCGGTCGAACGATCGGCGGCCTTTTTCAAACGATGTCATGAGGATGACACAGGGCTCTGTTTGCGTCATCGTTCGCTTTGCATAACGACGGGGGTTTGACAGCATCGCCTGCCGCGTCATTATCGTTGCTTTAATATTTTGGCGGCACCGAGTCCTGTGTCGTGTGTGTCGAGATCATAGGGGGTTATGGAATGAACAAGCAGGAGCTGATCGCCACCGTCGCCGACTCCTCAGGCCTGGCGCGCGGCGATGCGGTCAAGGCGGTCGATGCCGTGTTTGAATCGATTACCACCGCATTGAAAAAGGGCGATGAAGTTCGCCTGGTCGGCTTCGGCACCTTCTCGGTTTCCAAGCGCAAGGCGTCGACCGGCCGCAACCCGCGCACTGGCGAGCCGATGACGATCAAGGCATCGTCGCAGCCCAAGTTCAAGCCAGGCAAGCTCCTGAAGGACTCGGTCAACTAATTCCTTTTTTTGGGGCTGGACAGGCGGCGGATCGCCGCCTAAAGGCCCGTCTCCCGGTTACGGGCGCGTAGCTCAGCGGTAGAGCACACCCTTCACACGGGTGGGGTCACAGGTTCAATCCCTGTCGCGCCCACCATTTTTTCGATGGCTCAGAGGGCCTGGAAAGAATGGTGGAACAGCCTGATCGGCAAATCTTCTCTGTTCCTGGCCGCTGATCCGGCGAGTTCTGGCAATTTTTTGCCGGATGGTCGGCAATTAACGTGCCCTTAGCGGCCTCTCCCTATGCTGAACGGCAAAGGAGAGTTTCATGCAGCCTGGGTATCGCAGCTTTTGTCCCGATCATCCGGCGTTCGCCATCGCGATGGCGTTCCAGCCGATCATGGATGTCGAAGCAAGACGGCCCATCGCCTATGAAGCCCTGGTCCGGGGCAGCAAGGGCGAATGCGCGACCGATATCTTGGCGCGGATCCGGCCCGAGGATCGCTACGACTTCGACCAGCAATGCCGCGTTGCCGCGATCGAGGGCGCGGTGGCGGCGGGACTGCGGGAGTCGGGTGCGCGGCTGTCGATCAATTTCTTTCCCGATACGGTCTACTCGCCGCTCGCATGCCTGGAGCCGACGCTGGACGCCGCACGGCGGCTGAGCCTGCCTTATGACCGGCTGATCTTCGAATTTTCCGAACAGGCCAATATCGGGGATGGCGAACATCTGAAGACCATCCTTGAAGCCTATCATTGCATGGGGTTCGGGACCGCGATCGACGATTTCGGCGCAGGCCATGCGGGGCTGACCCTGCTGGGGCAGGTCAGGACCGACTATATCAAACTCGATATGGCGCTGATCCGGGGGATCGATCAAGCCATGCCCCGGCGCATGATCGTCGAGGGCGTGATGCGGATCGCCGAAAAGATGGGTATGGCGGTCATCGCCGAGGGCGTGGAGACGATCGGCGAATATGACGCGCTTCGGGCCTTGGGCGTGCGGTACATGCAGGGCTATCTGATCGCACGGCCGGGCTTCCGCTGTCTGCCGCCGGGGCAACTGCCCGAGGAACCAGCCCGGGCGGTGAGCGCCTGAGGGGCAGGGGCAGATCGGCTTTCATTCAATTCCTCCCCTGCAAGGGGAGGAATGCGTTTTTATCCCGTGTTCAAAAGCATCCGGCGTCAACGGCGCGCACCCGTATCTCCCGCCAGATAGCGGGCGATGGGGTCGATCATATCCTTCGGAATACGCCGCGCGATGACCGGCATGGTCGCGTGGCTCTTGCGCGCATCGACGATATTCTTGTCACCCTGCCAATGGCGCAGGCGCGCGGCGATGTAGCTGGCCCGCTGTCCGGCGAGGACGGGGTAGGGCTTGCCAGGCGTGTGGCAGCTGACACAGGCGGGAAGCTGCTTGTCGGGCAGCCCGCGCTCGACGATCTGCGCCGCCGCCGGATCGCCTGCGGGCTTCGCGCCTAGTCCCGGCATAGCGGCGAAGCGGCGCGCGGCGGCTTCCATCTGGACAGGGTCCATCCGCATCGCAACCTGCTGCATGACCGCGCTCGACCGGGTGCCATTGGCATAGCCCTTCAACGCGGCGAGCAGATATTCGGGGCTCTGGCCGCCCAGGATCGGAATGTCGGGCGCACCGCGACCCCGGCCGTCCTTGCCATGGCATCCGGTGCAATTGTCGGGATCGATCGCGGGCGAGGCTTCGGCGACCAGCGCGCGATACTGGGCGGCGCTCATGCCGGGCAGGCGGCGGACAAAGGCGACCATGCGCCGCACCTCGTCGGGGCGGTCCTGCACGGCCCAGGCGGGCATCCCGGTATATTTGACGCCGTGCTGGAGGATCCAGAACAGCTGCTTGTCGGTCCATTCACGCGCGTTCACCGACAGGTCAGGCGCGGGCGGGGTGGCGGCCTGCATCACGGGGGCGGGTTTCTGTCCCGGGGCGCCGTGACAGATCGCGCAACTGTTGGCGAAATGCCCCGCCGCGCTGACCAGCCCGGTCGCATCGGCAGGGTCCTTGGGCGCGGTGAAGGCGGCATGGGTGCGCACCGAGTTGCGCATCGTCCAGTGCAGGAACCAGTCGGTGATCGCCCAATGCCCGCTGGAGGCCGCGAGGTTGATGACCCCCGACCAGGCCACGCCCATGCCGAGCAGCGCCAGGCCGAGCACGGTCGCCAGCGCCCGCTTCCAGGTGATGCGGATCGTCATGCGTGCGCCTCCTCTTTGGCCTGGAGCAGCCGCGCCAGCATCGTCAGTCCGCCGCACAGATAGGCGACGCCGCCGACCAGCAGCATGACGACGCCCGCCATCTGCTGATCCGCCAGCGCGCCCATGTCGTGATGGCTATAGAGCGGACGCGGGGCGAGGCCGATCAGCGCGCCCAGCAGGGTCATGTGCATCGAGGTGACGAGCAAAGCGGCGACGCCTGCGGCACGGTGGCGCGGCGCGAGCACGGCGGCCCAGAGCAACAGGCCGACCGCCAGGAAACTCGCCTGCTCGACGATCAGCCAGGCGGTGGTGTGGTCCGCCAACCGCCGAAGCGCGGGCACATGCCAGCCCCAGACGACCACCGCCTCGATCAGCGCGGCGGTCAGCGGCGTGGCCAGCCGGGGCAGACGCATCACCGGATCTACCTGCGTACCCTGCAGCCCCAGCGCGATCGGCGGCGCGGCAACCGCCACCGCGATCATGTGCGCGACCATATGGCCAGTCATGCCCCATGTGCTGAACGCCCAACCGAGCGACAACAGCGCCAGTCCCAGCATCAACCAGCCGCGCTTCACCGGCAATCGCCCAGCATAAGGACCGGCATGGCGGTGAAGATGACCGCGACGAAGCTCAATCCCGCGAGCAGCATGGTGGAATAGGCCAGGAAGCGCAGGCGATCGATGTCGGTGCCCTCATTATGCGGCGGCGGATCGCCCGGCGTGCGCGATTGCTGCCATGCGATGACGCCGGACGCGAGGATGACGATCAGCGCGACGACCGTGCCGATCGCAAAGGCGGTGGGGAACAACGCCCATTGGCCGATCCGCTCGCACGAGATCGCAACCCACAGATAGGAGAAGAGGAAATGCACCGCCCAGGTGGTCGGCGGCACGATCAGCGTCCAGAGGGTGACGCGCAGGCGGTGCGCGCGCTTGAGCCAGCGCTTCATAGCCCCGTCTCCGGGAACAGGCCGATGGTCAGATAGGTGACGATCGCGGTCAGTGCGAAGAAATGCATATATACGGTGATGTTGCGGATGTCCGCGTCATGGGTCGGCGTCATCCGCCCCGCGATGCTGCGGGCGAGCGTGTAGAGCTGCATGATCGCGGCGACGGCGGCATGGACGACGGTCCAGACGACCAGCACCCAGACGATAGCCGGATAGACATTGGCCTCCGGGTCCAGCCCGTCGAGGCAGGCGAGCCCGGCGAACAAGCTGCCAACAGCGGTGACCGCGCCGGCGATCAGCAGTCCCCGTGCTGCGGTCACCGAGCCCCAGCCATGAACCTCGCGCGCGCTCAGCCTCCGCGCCCAGCTGGCGAGCGACAGGGCCAGCGCCATCAGCGGCCCGCCGCTACCCGGTTCGTCAAAGCCTGCACCGAAATCGAGATGGATCGTCCAGTAGAAATAATAGCCGAAGACGAGGCCCGAAAAGGCGGTCGCATCCGCCATCATGGTGATGAACATCGCCCACCAGCCGGGCGCGGCCGGGCCGGAGATATAGAGCGACAGGCGCATCCCGTGCCCGATCGGCTTTTCAGGCTTTTCGGGGATTTCGGCGGTATCCCACAGCCACCACAAGATGCAGCCCAGCGTCACCACGCCGCCCAAAGCCGCGATCAGATAGAGGTGATAGGTGGTCAGGATGAACACGCTGCCCAGCGCGACGGCGGTCAGCATCGGCTTGACGCTGGGCGTACCCAGCCGGATCACAGATACGGGCTTGGCATCGAGGACCGAGGTGATGATCGTCTCGCGGCGGCCTTCCTCGGCGTCGGGCAGGAAGAAGCGGCCTTCATCGACTTTGGCGACGAAATTCTTCTGGTCCCAGATCGGATAGCGGCTCTCGACCAGCGGCACCGATCGGATGCCCCAATCCTCGTCATCCGGGTGCGCCAGCCATTCGAGCGTCCCGGCATTCCACGGGTTGCGCGGCGATTTGGTCCGCGTCGGCGACAGCATCAGGTCGACGACCAGCACCGCGACACCGGTCGCGAACATATACGACCCGGCGGTGGAGGCGAGGTTCAGCCAGCCGATGCCCAGTTCTTCGGGGTAGGTGAAGACCCGGCGCGGCATTCCCTCCAGCCCCGACAGATGCATCGGGAAGAAGGTCAGGTTGATGCCGACGAACATGATCCAGAAGGCGATCCGCCCCAGCCGGTCGGACAGCTTCTTGCCGGTAATCAGCGGCCAATAATAATAGAGCCCACCGAATAGCGGCAGCAGCGTGCCGCCTATCAGCACATAGTGGAGATGCGCGACGACGAAATAGGTGTCGTGCGCCTGCCAGTCGAACGGTGCGACCGCGACCATCACACCGGTCAGCCCGCCGATCACGAACACCGCCAGGCTTCCGCTCGCGTAGAGCAACGGCGTCGACCACTTCACCTTGCCCGCCCAGAGCGTGGCGATGAAGGCGAAGATCTGCACGCCGGTCGGGATGGCGACGGCCTCGGAGGCGGCGGAGAAGAAGGCCAGGCTGATCTTGGGCAGGCCGGTCGCGAACATATGGTGCACCCACAGCCCGAACGACAGGAAGGCGGTGCCGACGGCGGCCAGCACGATCCACGGGTAGCCGAGCAGATGCCGCTGCGCGAAGGTCGGGATCATCATCGCGAACAAGGCGATGGAGGGCAGGAAGACGATATAGACCTCCGGGTGGCCGAAGATCCAGAACAGGTGCTGCCATAGCAGCGGATCGCCCCCGCGCGCGGCGTCGAAGAAGGGCCAGTTGAGCAGCCGCTCCATCTCGAACAGCAGGTCGCCCGCGATCAGCGGCGGGAAGGCGAACAGGATCATCACGGCCACGACCAGGATATACCAGGCATAGAGCGGCATCAGGTTCAGCCGCATCCCCGGCGGGCGGCATTTCAGCACGCCGACGATCAGCTCGACCGCCGCCGCCACCGACGACACTTCAATGAAGGACAGGCCCAGCATCCAGATGTCCGCGCCCAAGCCGCTCAGGTCGGTGCGGGTGGTCAGCGGCGGGTACATGAACCAGCCGCCATCGGGCGCAGCGTTGAAGAAGATCGACCCGCCGACGAACACGCCGCCGAGCAGAAAGCTCCAATAGCCAAAGGCCGACAGGCGCGGGAAGGGCAGGTCGCGCGCGCCCAGCAGCTGGGGCAGCAGGATGATCGACACCGCCTCGAACATCGGCACGGCGAACAGGAACATCATCATCGAGCCGTGCAGCGTGAACAGCTGGTTGAAGGTGTTCGCCGAGACGAGGTCGTTGTCCGGCACCGCCAGCTGGGTCCGCATGATGAGCGCCAGCACGCCGGCGAACAGCATGAAGCCGAACGCGGTCAGCGTGTACCAGACGCCGACCCGATTGTTGTTGGTATCGGTCCAGCGCAGGAACAGGCCGCTGGGTGGTTTCCACACCGCGCGCAGCCGTTCCTCCTGGGCGGCGCGAAGCTGGGGATCGTCCTGCGCGTGGAGGCTCATTTCAGGCCCTGAAGATAGCGGGCGAGGGCCACGCCCTCGTCATCCGACAATTGGGGGAAGGACGGCATCCGCACGCCGGGCTTGGTCTTTTCGGGATGGCGGATGAACTTGGCGACGTTCGCCGTGGTCATCGGCAGGATGCCCGCCGCCAGCGTCCGCCGCGATCCGAAATGGGTGAGGTCTGGGCCGATGCGGCTGGGCGCGGTGACGCCCGCGATGCCGTGGCAGCCGCTACAGCCATTGGCAGCGAACAGACGCGCGCCCGGATCGTCGCTCGGTCGGGCGGGGCGGGCCTGCTCGGCGAGCCAGGCGTCGAAGGCGGCGGGCGGCATGGCGATCACGTCGAACGCCATCAGCGCATGGGACAGCCCGCAAAATTCGGCGCATTGCCCGCGATAGCGACCGGGCTTTTCGGCGCGGACGACCAGGCTGTTGATGCGGCCGGGGATCATGTCCATCTTGCCCGCCAGCCCCGGTATCCAGAAGCTGTGCACGACATCGCCGCCGCTCAGGCGAAAGGCGACGGTGCGGCCGGTGGGAATGCGGATCTCATTGGCGCTGAGAATGGGCGCGCGGCCCGGCGGCGCATAGGCGACGCGCCACCAGAATTGCTCGCCGTCGACCGCGATGGTCAGGTCGGCGGGCGAAGCCGGACGCGGCTTCATATAAGGCAGCGAATAGGCGAGCAGCGCCAGCAGCACGATGGTCGGGATGATCCCGCCCAGCCACAGAACGATCCGCATCCCCTTGCGATGGTCGATCGATCCTTCGGGCGCACGGACGGCATGGCGCATCAGCAGCGCGACGCCGCCCGCGATCACCACCGCGCCGACCAGCATGATGATGAAAAGATGCCGAATATCGGCTGCATCGACCCCGAACGGCGCCAGCGTGGACTGATGCGTGTTGCATCCCGCCAGCACATTGGCCGTCACGATCAGAGTGGCGCTGCTTTTCCCCCGCATCGCCCCCGAACGTTTCGATGGTGGATTGGTTCATGTTAATGTCATCCAAACTTCATGTTTGGCGGCGGTCTTCCTCGACGTTGCGGCGCCAAACCTCCCCGGCGAGAAGGGTGGCAAAGCCCAGCCATGCCGCCAGCGGCATGACGCTGGCCGAAGCGGGGCGATCGACCTTCCAGGCGGTGGCGACGAGCGCCGTGGTGCCGAGCGCCATTGCTCCGGCAGCGGCGGTGCTGGCCCCGGTGCGGCGTTCGCGGAAGAACAGCTCGGTCCAGCCGCCGATCATCGCGCTGTTGCCCAGCCACAGCGCAACCGAGGCATTGCGGGCGGGCGAGGTGGGTTGGCGCAGCAGGCGATAGCCGCCGACCGCCGCCAGCGTCTCCAGCACCGGCCATACCGCGCCGAACACCTTGTCGGGCGGGGTGAAGCCGGGCTTGTCGAGCCGCGCATACCAGCGGCGAATGCGCGGGTGTGACGGATCGGGGGCGTTGCGCCGCCCGATCAGCGCGCTCAGCCCCAGCACGCCGCCTGCGATGCCGCCCGCCACCAGCGGCGAGAATCCCTGCTTCTTCATGGCCTTCATCCCTTCCGAATGTCGGAGGGATAACGGCCTTGGCTCAACCCCGTTCAATCGCCATCCGGCGGCGGCTCCACAAGACGATCCGGTCGAGCAGGCCGATGACGATCAGCGACAGGCCGAACAGCGGCAGGGCGATGCCCGCCACGACCAGCGAAGCGAGCAGTCCGCCGACCCGCGCACCTGAAAGTTTTGGCGGCGCGCCGAGCCGCCCGCTGGGGCGACGCTTCCACCACATGGCGACGCCGCTGATCGTCAGGACCCAGATGGCGATGCAGGGGATCAGCATCAGCAACTGGTTGGCGCGGCCGAAATAATTGCCCATGTGAAGCTGCACCCCCGACTCCACCGCGCGGCCGACGATGCCGTAATCGGCATAGCGCACCTCCGGCCCGATCGACCTGAAGCTATAGCGGTCGATATAGAGCGTCTTTTGCCCCACCGGCCGGTCGGGATAGGTGAAGACGGTATAGACCCCGTCCGCTTCCTTGGGCAGGAACAGGCGATAGCTGCCCGACCAGCCATGCGCGCTGAGAATTGCGGTGACCCGGTCGGTGCCACGAATGACCGCGGGGTCATGGGTGGCACCGGGCATTTCCGGACCATGATCGGCATGTTCGCCGCCCATGGCGGGCATGGCCGAATGGGGCATCGGCGCATCCTCCAACGTCCACGGCGCATCCCCCAAGGCGGCCTTCATCGGCACGCTATGGGGTATGTTGTACTGGCGGAAGGACGGCGGATAGCCGACGCCCAAGGCTGCTCCGGCCCGGTGGATCAGCGGCCCGCTGACCCCGGCCCAGGGCAGGCCGGTGACGATCAGGAAGCCGATCAGCGCCACGGTCCACACGCCGACCGGCCCATGCAGGTCGCGCCAGAACCGGCGTCCTTGCCCCCGCAGTCGCGGCCAGAGCGTCCCCGCCGCCGTGAACCGCCCGCGCGGCCACCACAGGATGACGCCGGTGACGAGCAGCACCAGCGCCCAGCTGACGGCCAGCTCGACCAGCCGCTCGCCGAACATGCCCATCAGCATCGAACGGTGCATGGCGTCGGCCCAGCCGACCAACGTGCGGTCATAGACGACGCTGCCCAGCACTTTACCCGTGCCCGGATCGACCGCGACGCGGCGGGGCGGTCCCTGGGTCGGCTGAACGAAGACCACCGCCGATCGATTGGTGGCTTGGGGCATATCGACCCGCGAGGCGCTGCCCGGATAAGCGGCGAGTGCCGCCTCGATCATGCGCGACATCGGTACATCGCTGTGGCGCGGTGCGACGAATCGCTGCTCCGGGTAGATTGCATCGTTCAACTCGTCGTTGAACAGATAGATGGCGCCGGTCAGGCTCAGCATCAGCAGGATTGGCGCGACGAGCAGTCCGGCCCAGAAATGCCAGCGCCAGATGGTCCGGTGGAAGGCGGCATGGCGGGAGGCGGATGTCATGGATGTGCTCCTCACAACCGGGCCGTCAGCGCGATGTCGAAGGATCGCGGCGCGCCGATATAGATGTTGGTGGTCGGGTAACCCGAATATTCGCCGTAGAAGCGATTGGTCAGATTGCGTCCGCGAAAGGTCAGGGTGGTGTGCTGGCCGACGGGGAGCGACAGGCTGGCATCGAGCAGCGCGTGACCCGCGACGTAGATGCTGTTCGCGGTGTCGGTATAGAAGCCGCCCGCTTGGCGCAGGATGCCGCCCAGCGTGACCTCGTGTGGCAGGGTGTAGAAGGCGGCGGCGAACAACGTTGTGTCGGGCACGTTGATCGGCTGGTTGCCGCTGCGATCGATCCGCACGCCGCCGACCAGCTCCGACAACTGGTCATAGCGCGCATCGACATAGGATGCGCCCGCCGTGAGCCGCAGTGGCGGGACAGGGCGAAGCTCGCCGGTCAGCTCGATCCCGCGTGAGGATTGCCGCCCGCCCTGCACGCTCAAGGCGGGGTTGGTCGGGTCGCGGGTCAGGATGTCCGACTGGGCGATGCGATAGACCGCGCCGGTCAGCGTCGCGCGGTTGCCCCAGCCGCTCGCCTTGAACCCCGCCTCGACCGCGCGGCCATGAGTCAGGCGGAAGCGGCTATTGGCGATCGAGGCGAGCAGGATCGTCGACACGGGCGAAACGGCGGTGGTGTATTGCGCGTACAGGGTCAGCCCCGGCACGGCTTCCCAGGTCGTGCCCGCGCGCCAGGACACCGGATCGAAACGCGGCGCGTTACGGTCGGCCGCGCCCCCGACATTCTGGATCGTCGTCCGGTCGAGCGCGATATGGTCCCAGCGGACTCCGCCGACGACCAGCCAGCGCGCGGTCAGGTTGACTGCATCCTCGGCAAAGACCGAAGCCTGTTTTAGCCGCGAGCGGAAGGTCACATTGCCGCTGGTGAAAACGGCCGGAGAGCTCGGCGCAACGATCAGCGCGGGCTGGCGCAGATCGACGTCGGGCAGGGTGCCGAGTGGCGCCTGCTGGCGAAGGCTGGTAAAGTCGGTGGCGTTGTACTCCGCGCCCAGGCTGAAACGGTGCCGGAAACCGGCGATCCGCCCGTCACGCCCTATGACCCCACGCGCATTCCAGAAATGATGATCGTGGCGGAAATCCTGATAGCTCTGCCGGATGCCGCCATCGGGGAAGGCGGCGCTTGGCCCGACGAAGCTCTGCGTATCGGCGAGCAGAAAGGCGCGGTCGGCGGTATAGCCGGTCAGGTCAAGCGCGGCGGTCCAGCCGTCGCCCATCGTCCAGTCGAGCCGTGATCGGACTGTCGTCTCGTTCGCGCCGGACCATGCGCCTTCCGGATTATAGTTGCGCCGCCTCAGGCTCTGATCGGCGACCAGCCCGGCGCTGCTGCGCACCGCATCGCTGGGATCGAGGGCGTAGCGGGCGGGGATCAGCGGCAGGCCCTGATAGGTCGCGTCGTAACGATCCTCGAAATGATCGACCGCGACCAGCAGCGACAGGCGATCGCTGGGTCGGAACAGCGCGCTGGTGGTCAGCCCGGTCGAGACGCTGGCATTATGGTCGACATCGTACAGGCTGTCGGAGCGCTGATAGCTGGCGTCGGCGCGCACCGCGATGGTGGACGAGACGGGCAGATTGACTCCGGCGCCTGTGAATATCGTGTCGAAGCTGCCCCCCGACAGCATCAGGTCGAGCATACGCTCGCCGAGCACGGGCTTGCGCGTCACCTTGTTGATGACGCCCGCCAGCGCGCCTTCGCCATACAGGACGGAGGCGGGGCCTTTCAGCACCTCGATCCGCTCGTAATGCCAGATGTTGGTGTCGCGCTGGGCCACGGTGGATGCTGCAACGCGCACGCCATCCTGAAGGATCGAGACGGTGTTGCCGGCAAAGCCGCGCATCGTGACCACCGCCGGATTGCCCGGGACATTGCCGGAGATCGCCCCGACCACCTGATCGAACGCCTCGCGCGCGGTGCGGATGCCGCGCCTCTGCAATTCGTCTTGGGTCAGTATCTCGATGCTGGCGGGGGTTTCGCGAACCGACAAAGGCAGGCGGCTGGCCGCCGCGGACTTTTCGTCAAGCGTATCGCCGAGCCGCTTGGCCGTGACCACGACCGTGGGAGAAGAAGGCGGCGGCGCCGCCTGGCCGGACACGACCATGTCCGGCATCGCAAGGATTGGAACCATGAAGGGTGCTTTCGACCGACCCCCGCCATGGCGGGGGTGAGCATCATGAAGGCGTCGCCACCCCCTGGCGGCGATACCGGATGAAACGGGTCAGGAAAGCGCGGGCGGACCCCGCAAGGGTGGCCGTAGATAGGGTGCCGCCACGGCGCGGGGCAGGACCGGCATGGCCAGCCCCATCGCCATGACGAACGCGATGAGCAGGGCAAGTTGGATCGGGTCGGTCGCTGTCAGACCGGGCGTGCTCAGTCCAGCAAAGGCGCAGGGCATGTCGCGGCCATGATCCTTGTCGGAATGGCGGGGGGCGTGCCCGCTTCGGTCATGGACGATGGTCGCATGGTCCATCGCCATGGCGCCGTCATGGACCATGGGGGTCATGTCCGGCATGGGCGCGCTGCCGGGGCACAGGATGATCGCCGCGCGCCCGTCGACTTGGCCGATCATATAACCCGCAGGTATCAGCAGCTTGAGCAGCAACGCCGCTGTGCAGAGCAGCACGGCCAGATGGCGTTGCGCGAACAGGCTGCGGATCGCCAGCATGAGGCGAGGCGTAATCGAGCGGATCGGCCCTGTCACCCAGGCAGATCAGTTTCGACAAAAAAGCCCCATCATCTCGGATCGGCATCATCAATCCCTGTTTGTGCTTTTAATACAGTCGGATGCCGGCGGTCTGGCGTTTGTTCGCGCACTATTGCAGGGTTGGCCGATGGTCCATTCCTCCGCATTTGCATTTCTGAACGGCGTCACGGGCCAGGTCGTCGACGAGATCGTCGCGTTCGACTGGACCCAGACCAGTCTGGGCGGCCCCGAGACATGGCCGACCGCGCTGCGGTGCCAGTTGGCCACCATGATCGCCTGCCCGGTGCCCATGTATCTGGTCTGGGGGCCGGACCTCATCTCCTTCTACAATGACGCATATCGCCCGATCCTGGGCTATCGCGCCGCCACCGCGATGGGCATGCCGTTCCCCATCCTGTGGAGCAGCATCTGGGATGATATCGCACCGCTGGTCGACAAGGCGCTGTCGGGCAAGGTCGCACAGATGACCGACATGCGGCTCGATCTGGCGCGCGAGGGGCGGCCGGAGGAGAGTTTCTGGACCTTTTCCTATTCGCCGGTCTTCGACGATCGCGGCGCGATCGCCGGCATGGTCTGCGTCACGGGTGAGACGACGGCGCGCGTCCTGGCCGAACGGCGGCAGCGCGAGGCGGACGAGCGGCTGAACCTGGCACTGAATTCGGGCGCCCATGTCGGCATGTGGGACTGGGACGTGGTGAACGATTCGGTCCGCTCGGACCGACGCTTCGCCGCCATGTACGGGGTCGATCCGGTCGCGGCCGAGACGGGGATGCCGATCGCGCAATTCTTTCAGGGCATCCATCCCGAGGACCGCGAACGGGTGGAGCGCGAGGTTGCCGAGGCGATGGCCGGGGCCGGGGCCGGGGAAGGCGATGCGGTGGGACGCTTCGTCTCCGAATATCGGCTGGTCCAGTCCGATGGTGCGATCCATTGGGTATCGGCGCGGGGCCGTTGCATCACCGACGAAAGCGGGCGTTGCGTGCGCTTTCCGGGCGTCAGCTTCGACATCACCGATCGCGTCTGCATCGAGCAGAAATTGCGGGCGACCGAGGCAAGGGCGCGACTGAACGCCGAGCGGGTGCAGCTGGCGCTCGAGGCGGGAGCGATCATCGGCACCTGGTTCTGGGACCTGCCGTCCGACCGGTTCACCGTCGATGAGCCGTTCGCGCGCAACTTCGGGCTGGACCCGGCGCTTGGCCATGAGGGCCTGAGCCTGGCGCAGGTGGTCGAGACGGTGCACCCGGACGACCGGGCTGGACTGGCCGAGGCGATTGACGAGGCGATCGCGCGCGGCGGCGCCTATGCCCATCAATATCGGGTCAAACGCCATGACGGACGCTATCACTGGCTGGAGGCCAATGGCCGGGTCGATCATGCCCCGGACGGCACACCGCTCCACTTTCCCGGCGTGCTGATCGATGTCGGCGTCCGCCGTGCGCTGGAGGCCGAGCGCGACACCGCCATCGCCGAACTGCGCGCGCTGACCGACCAGCTGGAACAGCGCGTCGCCGATCGCACCGCCGAGCTGATGCGCGCCGAGGAGGCGCTGCGCCAAAGCCAGAAGATGGAGGCGGTGGGCCAGTTGACCGGCGGATTGGCGCATGACTTCAACAACCTGCTCGCCGGGATATCGGGTTCGCTGGAACTGATGGCGCTGCGGCTGGCCCAGGGGCGGGTGAACGATCTCGACCGCTATATGGACGCAGCACAGGGCGCGACGCGGCGCGCGGCGGCGCTGACCCACCGGCTGCTCGCCTTTTCCAGACGGCAGACGCTGGCGCCCCGGCCGACCGATATCGGTGCGCTCGTCGCCGGGATGAGCGACCTGATCCGCCGCACCGTCGGGCCGGGCATCGCGCTGGAGACGCAGGGGGCGGACGATCTGTGGACCGTGCTGGTCGATGCGCCGCAACTGGAGAATGCACTTTTGAACCTGTGCATCAACGCGCGCGACGCGATGCCGGACGGCGGGCGGATCACGATCGAGATGGTCAATCGCCACCTCGACAAGGGCAATGCCCGCTTTGCCGATATACCGGACGGCGAATATCTGGCGCTGTGCGTTACCGATACCGGTACCGGCATGACCCCGGACGTGATGGAAAAGGCGTTCGACCCCTTTTTCACCACCAAGCCGCTGGGGCAGGGGACCGGGCTGGGGCTGAGCATGATCTATGGCTTCGCCCAGCAATCGGGCGGGCAGGTGCGCATCCGTTCGGCACCCGGCGAGGGAACGACGGTGTTCCTCTATCTGCCGCGCCATGACGGCCCCGCCGAAAGCGAGGGCAAAGATGCGACCGGCGTGACCGCCAGCACGTCGGGCGCCGGGGAGACGGTGTTGGTCGTCGACGACGAGGCGACCGTACGCATGATGATCACCGACGTCCTGCGCGACATGGGATACCGGGTGATCGAGGCGGCGGACAGCGTGGAGGGGCTGGCCGTGCTGCGATCGGACGAGCGGATCGACCTGCTCGTCACCGATGTCGGTCTGCCCGGCGGCATGAACGGTCGGCAACTGGCCGATGCGGCACGGGAATTGCGACATGAATTGAATGTCATGTTCGTCACGGGCTATGCGGAGAATGCAGTGCTGAACAGCGGGCATCTGTCGCCGGGTATGCAGTTGCTGACCAAGCCCTTCACGGTGGATGCGCTGGTCATGGGAGTCCAGGCGGCGATGGGCGCGGGCGCTAGGCGGTACGAACCCCATGCCCCCTGATCCGTCGGCGGTGATGGTGCCCCCGGCATCGCGGTACTGCGTAACGCCCGGGAGTTTCACGATGTTCTTGACCCGCCGCCTGACCTTTCCCACCGTGGCCCTGCTGCTCTTCAGCGCGTCGGCCGCCGCCCAGACCGGCCCCGACATCCCCGAGCCGATGGTGTTCGACATGATCCGCCCGCTGACCGCCAAGGCGGGCGAGATCGAGGTCAACACGCTGGCGCAGCGCGACCTGACCGGCCCGCGCGGCGAGCTGGAATGGGCGCCCGAGATCGAGATCGCGGTGGCGGACGGCCTTGCGGTCGAGCTGGAACTGCCGCTCGTCAATGCCCGCGTGGTCCAGTACAAAATGGGGCTTCAGAAGCGGCTGGGCACGTTTCGGGACGGCCGGAGCGTCCACGGCGTCCAGTATCTCGGGCTGCACGACCGCGAGGAGGGTGGCTGGACCTCGACCCTGTTGTGGCTGCTCGGCAATCGCTTCGGCGAGCGGTGGAGCACGATGACGATGCTGGGCGTCGGCGACGTCACCTTGCGTGAGGGGAACGAGACTGGGGCGATCATCAACCACTCGACCTTTTACGACGTGAACTCCGACACAGTGCTGGGCCTGGAGGTGAACCGCCAGAATGGCCGGGGCGCCTATTGGCTGTTGATGCCGCAGGTCCATCGCGCGTTCGGCAAACTTGGGGTGCAGGGCGGCATCGGCGCGGAAAAGGCGCGGGCCGAGCGGTTCCGGCCGCGTTTGGGCTTGCGCCTCATCCGCGAGCTGTGATGGAACGCGCCGCCAAATGGGAGACATTGCATGACCATCGCGCTGATCTGCCTCGATGCGGATGATACGCTCTGGCACAATATGCGCCATTTCGCAGCGACCGAGGAAGCCCTGGTCGGCCTGCTCGCCCCCTTTGCCGAGGCGCGGGTGGCAAGGGCGACGCTGGAGGCATGCGAGGCGCGCAACCTGCGGCTGTACGGTTACGGCGCCAAGGGCTTCACCCTGTCGATGATCGAGACGGCGGTGGAACTGGCCGGGCCGACCCTGCCCACCGACCTGATCGCACGCGTGCTGGAGGCGGGGCGGCAGTTGCTGGCGCATCCGGTCGAACTGCTCGACGGCATCGCCGAGACGATCGAGGCTTTGCGCGAGCAGGGCAGGCTGGTGCTGGTGACCAAGGGCGACCTGCTGCACCAGGAGGCGAAGCTGGCCGCGTCGGGCCTGGGTTCGCATTTCGACGACGTCGCGATCGTCAGCGACAAGACACCCGATACCTTCGCCCGCATCTTCGAGCGCCACGGCGTCGCCCCCGAGGCGGCAGTGATGGCGGGGGATTCGATGCGCTCGGACGTGCTGCCCGCGCTGAAGGCAGGCGCTTGGGCCGCCTATATCCCGCAACCGCTGGCATGGAGCCATGAGGCGGGCGAAACGCCGGTCGACCATCCCCGCTTCCGCCAGTTGGAGCGGCTGCGCGACCTGCCCGCATGGATCGACGCAATCGGGTGATCTTTCCTCCCTGTAAGGGGAGGTGGCAGGCGAAGGCCTGACAGAGGGGAGGAATGGATTGGCCCGATCAGCCTGGATCGCTTTCCTCGCCGACGATCACACCGGACGGGGCTTCGCCGCCGCCATGGGCAAAGCCGTTGCGGTGGATACGCACGCCGGCCGTCGAAACCGGCATGGGCTTCGTATCGGGAGCCGTGCCCATCGCTTCCGCCCTCTGTTCGCCGCGATGGATGGTGACGCCGTACATCGCCTCGACCACCGGTGCGGTGGCTGGGTTCAGCACGGCGGCGGGCACGGGGATGTTCGGTTCGACCCCCGCATAATGCTGCCGGAAGGACAGGTCTCGCTCCAGTGCCCCGCGCCAGCGATAGAAGATGTGCGATCCGATCGCACCGATCCGGCTGAGGCTGGAGGCCCACCAGGGCAGCACGTAATTGGCGTGATAGAAGGTCGCCGCCCCGACCGGCGCATAGACCAGGCCCGCCAGCGCGGCCTGCGCGACGGCGGCCGCTCGCCCCCAGGCGGCGGGATCGCGCGGTTGCAGCATCGATCCGTCACAGGTGAAGCTGAACTGGCAGCCGGTCGACCGCTCCGATCCCTGATAGACGACGCCGCAGATGCTCTTGGGGAATGCTCGGTCGCGGACGCGGTTGAGCACGACCTGTGCCACTGCGCGCTGGCCGTCGATCGGTTCGGAGCGAGCCTCGTAATAGATGGCCGCGGTCAGGCATTCGGCCGCGCGCGCCGCGTCCGTTGCGGTGCGCGCGATGCCGGTGAAAGCGGGGGCGGCGGCCATCTCGATCGGGGTATTGCCGCTGATCGTATCCGGCAGGTCTGCGTCGGGCACATCGAGCGCGAGCTGGCGCAGCAGCGTCCGCGCGGTCGGCGGCGGTACGTCCAGCGTCAGATGCGCGGGGGCATGATGGGCGGGGGTGCACGAGGTGGCGATCGCCAGGCTCGCCACCAACATCAACCAGCGCAGCACGATATCCGCTTCCCAACCCATGGCCTGATGGACCGCCTCTAGCGGGGCGGGGTTAGGAAGCGGTTAAGTGCCGATAACCTCGTATTTTGGTGGAATGACGTTCGACCCGGATAGCCCCTCCCCTGACGGGGGGGAGGCTCAAGCGTCTCCTTAGAAACGCGCGCCCAGCTCCACGCCGTAGAAGCGGGGTTCGCCCGCGATATAGGTCGGGGTGCTGAATGTGCCGCCGGTATTGCCCGCGTCGATCAGATAGCGCTTGTTCGTCAGGTTGCGCGCGAAGCCGCCGATATGGAAGCGACCCTGCTCGCCGAACTCCAGCCCCGCACGCAGATTGACGAGCGTATAGCCGCCCTGAGAGATGGCCTCGCTATTGGGCAGCTCGAAATACACTTTCGAGCGATAGGTGGCGCTGGGCGTCGCATACAAGACCGCCGACGATCCCACCGGCACGCGCAGGGTCGCGCCACCCGACGCGGTGGTGTCGGGTTGCAGCCGGAAACGGTTGCCCGCGAACACGCCGTTCGATGGATCGTTGCCGATGCCGCCATCGATATAGGCGAAGGTGCCGAACAGGCTCAGCCAGCGATGGACCGCCAGATTGCCCTCCAGCTCGACGCCGATATTGTCCGCCGAGCCTGCGCTGCGCGTCACGGTCAGGCCGTTCTCGAACACCGAGACCTGAAAGCCCTTGTACCGCTGATAGAAGACCGAGGCGGCGCCGGTGAACGGACCGACCCGACCCTTGATGCCGCCTTCGTAATTCCAGACGCTTTCCTCGGGCACGATCTGCAGCCGGGGGATGGCGCCCGAATTGGGCACGGTCAGCGGCACGACGCGCTGCGCGTCGAGCTGGACGACCGGTGAGCGGCGGCCCTTGCTGACCGTCGCATAGACATTCACATCGTCGTTCAGGCGATAGAGCGCGTTGAAGCGCGGCAGGATCGCGGCATAGCTGCGCTCGGCGGTGTATTTCTGCCCCTTCGTGTTGGCGCCGCCCAGCAGGCTGGTGAACAGGCCCGCGCCCGCCAGCAACCGGCTGTCCGGCATGACCGAGCTATAGCCGGACTGGCGATCCTCGATCAGCACCCGCGCGCCTGCGGTCAGCTCCAGGGCGGTCGTCGGGATCCAGGTGGCGTCGGCGAAGACCGAATAGGTGTCGGTATTGCCGTAATTGGCGAAGCTGGCGCTGTAGGGCAGCACGGTTGCCGCACCTCGCGACAGGATCGCGGTCGCGCGGGCGCCCGGCACGGTGCCATTGGGGGCGACACAGTTGGTGCCGGTCGGCACGCCGGCCGCATTCAGCATCTGGCGGACCGGGGCGAAATCGCGTGCCACCGAACAGGCCAGATAGGTGCCTTCCTCGGTCGAGAAGGGCACCCGCTGCTGCCCGTTTTCGAAAAAGGCATTCCAGCCGAACGAGGCGCGATAATGCGCCCCGTCGAAGGCGAAACGGCCCTCATGGCTCCACTGGTCACCCTTGGCATCCTCGCCGAACTCCAGATACCAGGCGGGACCGCCGTCCGCGTCGAAGATTTCCAGAGCGTCGAACCGGCGATAGCCGTTGACCGTGGTGAAGGTGATGCCCGGCGCGACATCGACCGCGACCGTCAGGTTCGCGTCATAGACGTTGCGGGTCAGGCCGAGCTTGCGCTTGCCCAATACCTCGGCGGAAAAGGGCGATCCCGACAGTTCGGCATAGCCATAATCACCGGTCTGGCCGCCGGTGGGGGCGAAGACGCGGCTCTTGAATGCGGTTCCGGGGTTGCGTTGGCCGTCATAGGTCAGGACCAGGTTGGCGGTGACCGAGGAATTCGGCGTCCAGCGCAGCGAGCCGCGAACCCCGCGCTGATCCTGTCCATTCAGATCGTCTTGATCGACCCGCCCCCGATTCTGGTTCGCGACGTTGGGATCGCCCGCGATATTGCGGACATAGCCGTCGCGATATTTGTAGGCGAAGGCGATCCGGCCCGCGAGCGTGTCGTTGCCCGCGTTGAGATAGCCCGACACCTGGGTCCGGTCGAAATTGCCATAGGACGCCAGGACTCCCGCCTCGGTCCCGGCATGGGGGCGCGCCGAGATGATGCTGATCGCGCCCACCGCGGCGGCGGTGCCGAACAGCGTCGCCTGCGGGCCTTTCACCACCTCGATCCGCTCGATATCGTACAGGTCCTGATAGGCGCCCCGCGTCCGGCTGATGTCCACGCCGTTATAATAGAGCGTGACGCGTGCGCCCTGCTGCGCCGAGCCGGAGTCGGAGGTGATGCCCCGGATCACGAAGCCCGGATTGTTCGCGCTCTGCTCCTGAATTTGCAGGCCGGGAATATATTGCGCGACTTCGGACAGCGAATTGGTGCCCAGATCGGCCATGCGCGCGCCCGTGACGGCGGTGACGGTGACGGGCACGTCGGCGATCCGCTGCTCGCGCTTCTGGGCGGTGACGATTACTTCGGGATTGTCATTCGCGTCGCGCGGATCCTCTTGTGGCTGGATCATCGCCTGCGCCGCAGCCGCCTGAGTGAGCGCAGCCTGCGACAGGCCAGCCAGCAAGATGGCCAGCGTCGTGCGGCCGATCGTCGAATTCATATTGTCCCCCGGAATTACCCTGTTTGGCGGGTCACTTAAGGAACAGGGATTACTGGCTGGTGTCTGCGATGTTGCAGTTGGATGACACGGCCGCTTGTCGCCAAACCGTCACAGGTCCGCCATCGCGCTGTCGCGTGCGGGGCCTAGCCGTTCGGCCCGAAAGGACCGACACGATGACGATGATGAACCGACGCCGCGCGATCGCGCTGATGGGAAGCGGGGCGAGCCTGGCGTTGCCGATGACCCTGGCCGAGGCGGCGGCCCCGGCGGTTCGCTTCGATCATGGCGTGGCCAGCGGCGATCCGTCGCCGGTCGGCGCGATCCTGTGGACCCGCGCGACGCCGGTTGGGGAGCAGGGGGCCGAGGGGCTGGCAGGCGATATCGCGCTGACCTGGCATGTCGCGCCGATCGGCGGGGGTGACGCGGTCGGCCTTCACACCGGCCGCGTGGCGGCGCGCGCGGCGCGCGACTTTACCGCCAAGGTCGAGGTGGCGGGGCTGCAACCGGGGCGCGACTATCGCTACTGGTTCGAGACGGCGGCCGGGCAGCGCTCGCCCGAGGGGCGGTTCCGCACGCTGCCGCGTGGGCGGGTCGATGAACTCGCTCTGGCGATCGTGTCGTGCCAGCTTTACCCGGGCGGCCTTTTCAACGCCTATGACGCGATCGCGAAGACCGATCGGCTCGACGCCGTGGTTCATCTGGGCGACTATATCTACGAATATGGCGCGGACGGCTATGGCGCGGCGATCGGGCAGAAGCTCAACCGCCTGCCCGAGCCTGCGCATGAGATCGTGACGCTGGCGGATTATCGCCAGCGTCATGCCCAGGTAAAGCGCGATCCGGACATGCAGGCCGCTCATGCCCGTGCCGCCTTCATCTGCGTGTGGGACGATCACGAAGTCGCCAATGATGACTGGATCGGCGGGGCAGAGAACCACCAGCCCGCAACCGAGGGCGATTGGGGCAAGCGCAAGGCGGCGGCCATGCAGGCCTATTTCGAATGGATGCCGATCCGCGATCCCAAGCCCCGCCAGCCTTGGGAAGCGATCAACCGCAGCTTCGATTTCGGTGATCTGGCAACGCTGGTCATGCTGGAGACGCGGCTGCTCGCCCGATCGAAACAGGTGACGGCCAAGGGCGAGGCGCCCGAGCCTGACGAATATGCGGCGATGATGGCCGAGCGGGCGCGGCCGGACCGCGAGTTGCTGGGCACCGGGCAGCTCGGCTGGATCGAACGGACGCTGGCCGCCTCGGTCAAGGCCGGGACGCCGTGGCAGGTGATCGGCAATCAGGTGGTGATGGCGCGGATCGACGGCCCCGATCTGGAAAAGCAGATGGGACCGCAGGGCTATGCGAAGCTGACCGAACGGCTGTCCGAAGCCGAGCACCGGCAGCTGGACGAGGCGCAGGCGTCGTATCGCGCCGGGCTGCCGCTCAATTTCGATAGCTGGGACGGTTATCCGGCGGCACGCGAACGGCTCTATGCGGCGTTCCAGCGCGCGGGGGCTCGCCCGGTCGTCGTCTCGGGTGACAGTCATGCCGCCTGGGCCAACGACCTGTATGACGCGAACGGCAGGCTGGTCGCGGCGGAGTTCGCGGGGACCTCGATCACCAGTCCGTCCTGGGGCGACCTGATGCCCGGCATTGGTCGCGAGATCGCCGCGGCCAATCCCAAGGTCGTCCGCTTCTGCGATCAGGATGCCAAGGGCTATCTGCACCTGACGCTGACCCGCGACACCGCGACCGCCCGATACATGACGGTGTCGACCGTGTTGGCCAAGCCCTATGCGCTGGGCTGTGCCGCCATATGGCGGACGCGCAAGGGCGCCGAGGCACCGATCGAGGCGATCACCGCCTGACCGTCAACGGCCCCTTCCGCCATGGGACGCGGGAGGGGCCGTCGTGCAGGGCCGCTTCGACATGCGCGACCAGCGCGGCGTCGTCATGGTGCAGATAATGGCCGCCGGGCAGGGCGACGACGCGCACGTTGGGCCGTTTGAGCAGCGGACACAGGCTGTCGGGCTCACGCACGCCGTAAATGCAGGTGATCGGAACCCAGTCGATCCGCCGCGCGGTGGTGATCCCCACGCTGTCGGGCCGCCCCATATAGGCGAGGCCCGACGGGTCGGACCGGAAAAAGGCCGCCTCGCCGGGCACCACCAGCACGATCGCCGCAATAGGCGCGCGCAGTTGAACGGGCAGATGCGCGAGCCCGGTCTGAAGCATGTCGGCGCCGTAGGACTGGCCGAGCAGCACCAGCTTTCGGTTGCCCATCTCCGCCTCGGCGCGGCGGACGAGGTCGGCGATGACCGCGTCCACCTGCGCTGCGGTGCGCCGTTTGCGGAACAGCACGGGCGAGTTGACCCCCATCACCTCGATCCCATCCGCACTCAGCGCCCGCGCGATTACCCCGCCCATGCCATAGCGAAGGCCCATGTCGCCCGACAGCGACAGGACCAGGATCGGCTGGGCCGCGCCTTTGGCGGGAAAGCGGGTGAACGGATCCTCGTCGAAATAACTTCCCGAATAGAGAAGGATAGCAGCGCCGCCGACCAGCAGCATCAGGACTGCGCAGAGGATTGGGCGCCATCGGGAACGCAGGCGGGCGAGAGGGGCGATCATGGCATGTCCTATTGCGGATGGCCTACCATTGTCATGCTCCGGATGAAGGGGAGGCGGGGGCATCATGAAAAATCGGTAATGTCGCGATCACGCGCTCTATGCCCATGATCTGTCATCGGCGGCGTGATGGAAACGTGGGATTAAGTGGTCGGCGGTAAACAGGGCCGCCCTTCCGATCACGTATAACGCCAAGGATCGACACCGTTGACCAACCCGATCTTCTTTGACCCGACAGGCCGTCGGGGCGCCTGGGCGCGGCGTGCCGTCGCGGTGACGATCCTGGCGGTGGTGGTCGCTGCGATCGCCTTTGCCACGACGCTGGTCGCGGTGCCCAATTCGGGCGTGCTGCCCTTGCCCTTCGCGCGGCGGCAGGCGATGACGCTCGAGCCGACGGCACAGCTGAAGGGGCGTCGCGGCGCGTGGCTGCCGCGCAAGGCGGTGGCGCAGGATCATACGCCGCTGACCATCGCCTTCTACACGCCGGGCAATGACTCCGCGCTGGCTTCGCTCCACGCGCATATGGGCCAGATCGACTGGCTGGTGCCCGGGCTGATGAACGTGGCAGGCCCCAAGGGCCAGCTGACGATCAGCAACGATCCCAAGCTCGCCACCCTGCTGTCCCGCGCCGCCAAGCCGCCGCGCCTGTTGCCGATGGTGCAGAACCTGTCCGACGACGAGTGGGATGGCCAGACCATCGCGCGGATCATCGCCAGCCCCGCCGCGTCCGAAAAGCTGGCGACCCAGCTGGGGCAGTCCGTCACGGTCAATCGCCAGTCCGGCCTGGTCATCGACTTCGAGAATCTGCCCGCCAGCGCGATGCTGGGCTATCCCCGATTGCTCCAGCGGATCAAGGCGCATCTGCCCAAGGGCACCGTCCTGGCCGTCACCGTTCCCGCCGAGGATGAGGCGTGGGAGCTGACCCGGCTGGCCAAGGTCGCCGATCGCATCATCCTGATGGCCTATGACCAGCATTGGCAGACCGGCACGCCCGGCCCGATCGCGGCGCAGCCCTGGTTCCTGCAAGCGTCGGAAAAGGCGCTGCGCGAGGTGGGTCGCGACAAGTTGATCGTGGCGCTGGGCAGCTATGGCTATGACTGGCCTGCCAAGGGGCCGGCCGAGTCCAAGTCGATCGAAGAGGCTTGGCTGATCGCGCATGACAGCCAGGCAAAGGTGACGTTCGACCAGGCGAGCGGCAATGCCGGCTTCGCCTATGATGAAAATGGCGAGCATCACACCGTCTGGATGCTCGACGCCGCGACCAGCTGGAACCAACTCGAGGCGCTCAAGCGGCTGGGCATCGACGATGTCGCCTTTTGGCAATTGGGCAGCGAGGACCCGGGGCTGTGGGCGGACTTCGCCGCATTCCGCAGCGCCGCCCGCGGGGTGATCCCCCGGCTGGGCACCATCGTCTCGCCGCTGAACGTCGATGTCGAAGGAACCGGCGAGATCCTTCGCATTACGGCCCAGCCGACCCAGGGGGAACGCGGGCTGCAATATGACAAGGACGGCGTGATCCGGAACGAGGTCTATCGCACCTATCCGACGCCCTATGTCGTGCAGCGGGCGGGCGCATTGCCGAAGACGATCGCGCTGACCTTCGATGATGGTCCCGATGCCGAATGGACGCCCAAGATCCTGGACGTGCTGGAGCGCGAGCATGTGCCCGCCACCTTCTTCGTGATCGGCGAGAATGCGCTGCAACATCCGCAGCTGCTCCGCCGGATCGTCGCGGGCGGCAGCGAGTTGGGCAATCACAGCTATACCCACCCCAACATGGCGACGACCGGCGAGCGGACGATCAAGCTGGAGCTGAACGCGACCAAGCGACTGATCCAGGCCTATACCGGCCGATCGACGACGCTGTTTCGCGCGCCCTATTTCGGTGACGCCGAACCGACCACTGCGGACGAGATCGACCCGGCGCTGGTTGCCCAGAATCTGGGCTATACGGTCGTCGGTCTTCACGTCGATCCCAACGATTGGCAGCGCCCCGGCACCGACGAGATCGTCCGGCAGACGATCGACCAGGTGCACGGCGCGACGCCTGATAATTCGGCCAATGTCGTCCTGCTGCATGACGGCGGCGGCGACCGCGAACAGACGGTCGAGGCACTGCCGCGTATCATCGATACGCTGCGCGCCGAGGGTTATCGCTTCGTCCCCGCCTCGCAACTGGTGGGCGTCAGCCGGGATCAGGCGATGCCGCTGATCGAGGGGCATGACCTGCTGGCGGTCCGGACCGACGTGGCCATTTTTGTCGTGCTGGCCTTGCTGTCGGCGGGGCTGGCCTGGCTCTTCTATCTTGCCATCGCGCTCGGCATCGCGCGGGCGGTGGTGATGGCCGGGCTCGCCTGGTTCCAGGGCCGCAAGTCCAAGCCGGTGCCACCCGCCTTCACTCCCAGCGTCTCGGTCATCATCCCGGCCTTCAACGAGGAGCGGGTGATCGTCCAGTCGGTGAGCCGCGTGCTCGCCAGCGATTATCCGGGGCTTCAGATCATCGTCGCCGATGACGGGTCGAAGGACGGCACCAGCGCGGTGGTCCGCGAGGCGTTCGCGAACGAGCCGCGTGTCCGCCTGCTGACGCTGGTCAATGGCGGTAAGGCGGCGGCGCTGAACCGCGCGCTCCAGGACGCGACCGGCGAGGTGGTGATCGCGCTCGATGCCGATACCCAGTTCGAGCCGGAGACGATCGCCAAGCTCGCGCGCTGGTTCGCCGATCCCAAGCTGGGCGCGGTCGCGGGCGACGCGCGGGTGGGCAACCGGGTCAATCTCGTCACCCGCTGGCAGGCGGTCGAGTATATCACCGCGCAGAATCTGGAGCGCCGGGCGCTCGCCGGATTCGATGCGATGACGGTGGTGCCGGGCGCGGTCGGCGCGTGGCGGCGCGCTGCGCTCGATTCGGTGGGCGGCTATCCGGAGGATACGCTGGCCGAGGATCAGGACCTGACCATCGCGATCCAGCGGGCCGGGTGGCGCGTGACCTATGATCCGCGCGCGGTCGCCTGGACCGAGGCGCCCGAAAGCTTCCGCGCGCTCGCCAAGCAGCGGTATCGCTGGGCGTTCGGGACGCTGCAATGCCTGTGGAAACATCGCGGCGTGCTGCGCACGGGCAAGCCCGCGGGGCTGGCGCGGATCGGCCTGCCGCAGGCCTGGCTGTTCCAGATCCTGTTTGCCGCCATCTCGCCGCTGATCGACTTGGCGCTGATCCTGTCGATCATCGGGACGGCGGTGCGTGTCGGCCAGCATGGGTGGGCGCAGACCCATACCGATGTGTTTCAGATGGCAGCCTATTGGACGGTCTTCACATCGGTCGACATATTGTGCGGCTGGCTCGCCTATCGCCTGGACGGCAATCGCGTCCGTTACCCCGCGCATCTGTTGGTCGCGCAGCGGCTGGTCTATCGCCAGATCATGTACTGGGTCGTGATCCGTGCCATCGCCTCGGCGATCGGCGGGTGGATCGTCGGCTGGGGCAAGCTGGAGCGCACGGGTAACGTGGGGGCGTAGGGACAATCCATCCTCCCCATCTATCGATGGGGAGGATGGATCAGCCCAGCGTGAGGCGGACCCGCAAACCCGGCGCATTATCCTCCAGCGACACCGTGCCGCCATGGAGATGCGCCACCGCACTGGCCAGCGACAGGCCCAGGCCGGCTCCGCTTTCGGTCCGCGCCGCGTCCAAGCGGCCGAAGCGCTTCAACGCCTCCTCGCGACGTTCGGCCGCGATGCCGGGGCCGTCATCGGTGACCAGCAGCACCGGACCCGGTTCGACCCGGACGACGATTTCGCCCGCGCCATATTTCAGGGCATTGTCGATCAGGTTGGCGATCGCCTGGCCCAGCAATTCGCGGTGGACGCAGGCCAGCAATGTCTCGGGTGCTTCGGCACGGATCGTCATGCCGCGATCCTCGGCCAGCGGCTCGAACATGTCCGCCACGTCGCGCACCATCGCGGCCAGGTCGGCCTCGACAAAGGCATCGCGGCCCAGCCCCGCTTCTGCCCGGCTGATCCGCAGCGCGGTGTCGAGCATGGCGAGCAGCCGGTCGCTTTCCTCCAGCGCACGGCCGACCGCGACCCGCGCATTCTCGTCGTGGCTCACCGTCAGTGCCCGGTCCAGCGTCGAGCGCAACCGGGTCAGCGGCGAGCGCAGGTCATGCGCCAGCCCATCGGTCGCGACCTTGAGCTCGGTCATCAGCAGCGCGATACGGTCGAGCATCGCATTGACCGCCTGCGCCAGCGCTTCGAAGGCATCGTCGCCGCCCTTGGGCGCGACGCGGCGCGACAGGTCTCCGGCGGCGACGGCATGGGCGGTGGAGACCGTATCCTCGAGCCGCCGCTCGATCATCCGTGCGGCGATCCAGGCGGCGAGCGCGGCGAGCACGATCGCCGCGGCCATGCCGACCGCCATCGCCTCTTCCATGGCCAGCGCGACGCGGAGTTCGCTTTCGACGACATGCCCCGCCAGCATCCGCGACCCGTCAGGCAGCCGGGTGGCCATCACCCGCATTCGTTCGGGTTGCGAATGGCCGATCCGGAAAATCTCGATCGTCGCGGCACCCGGGGCAGGGACGTTGGGCGGCCATTCGGCGATGTTACCCGCCACGAAACGCCCATGGGCGTCGGTGAGCAGGATGACCGACAGCGGCAGCCTGTCGGTAGTCAGCCGCCGGTCGACCGCCGCGCGGACCGCCGCCTGGCCACCCGACAGCCACATGCCCGCCAGCTCGTCGCGCAGATCGCTGGCGGCATCCTCCGCCCGGGCGGCGATCTCGCCGCGGGTCAGGTGGCGGACCGTGGCCACCATCGCACCCGCGCCGATCAGTTGCAGCGCAAAGACCAGCAGCGCAAAGCGCAGCGTGGTCGAACGGAGGACGGCCGGTGCTATCTCTCGACCCCGAGCTTATAGCCCGAGCCGCGCACCGTATGGAGTAGGGGCCGGGCAAAACCCTCGTCGATCTTCTTGCGCAACCGGCTGATATGCACGTCGGTCACATTGGTATTGGGATCGAAATGGAAATCCCACACGCCCTCCAGCAGCATGGTGCGGGTCACGACCTGGTCGACATGCTGGAGCAGATATTCGAGAAGCCGGTACTCGCGCGGTTGCAGATCGATCGGCTTGCCCGCGCGCCGGACGCGGTGGGCTAGCAAGTCCATTTCCAGGTCGTCGCAGACGAGCTTGGTCGGCGGCGCGTTGCCAGTGGTCCCGCCGCGCCGGATCAGCAGGCGGACACGCGCCAGCAACTCGGCGAAGACGAAGGGCTTGGTCAGATAATCATCGGAGCCGGAGGTCAGCCCGGCGACGCGATCCTCCGGCGAGGACAAGGCCGACAGGATCAGAACCGGCGATTCGATCGCCGCCGCGCGGATCGCGGCCAGCACCGACATGCCATCCATGCCGGGCAGCATCCGATCGAGAATGATGCAGTCATAGGTGCCGTCGGTGGCATGAAACAGGCCATCCCGGCCATTGGCCGCGTGGTCGATCAAAAAACCTTCTTCCCGCAAGCCGTTGGCGATGTAATCCGCCGTCGAGCGGTCATCTTCGATCAGCAAAATCCTGTTGGCCACGCTGTCCTCCCGAGCCGCTCCTTAGCAGCGTGATGGTGAGGAGGCCATGGTCGCGCGCAACCTGAAGACGCAGCGGCGTGTCGCTGGGCAGCGCGGCTTCGTCGCGCAGCAGCGCAAAGGACGTGGCTGGGCGGCCATCGACCGACAGGACCGTATCGCCGACATGCAGCGGCGGCTTGACCGGCGTGACGGCATCGTCGTCAACATCGCTGCGCAGGCTGGTGACGACCAGACCGGGACGGCCCTCGGCCACCGGCGCGAAGGTCGCGCCATATAGCGTCGAGGGCCGATGCGGCCCGGCGTGAAGTGGCATATGACCGACGAGCAGCGCGAACGCCGCTCCACCGACCAGCGCCGCCACGCCTGCGCCCCAACCCACGATCCGCAAGCCCTTCATCGTGGCCACCGATCGCGCACGCGCCATCCGGACACGGTTGCGGCCAGGCCGGTACGCGGAGCGGGGATGGGCGATCCTTTCACCCGACCGACATAACGCGCGAGACCTGAGGGAAGCGTGGGCGACGCATGACGCTTCTGTCATGAAGGCGGGGATGAGCGGATGACCAACTTGTCATGTGCCCGTAAGGCATCGTCGGCGGCGACAATCCTATGGCTTGCCGGCGTGCCCTGTTAGGGGATCGCAATATAAGTGAGATGGGGGCGCGTGGGGGCGGATATGACGGGCGATCGGATCAGGGCGATCGCGAAAATGGCGGTTCGGTGACGGCTCATTCAAACCTGTCGTCGATGGTGGACCGGATGGTCGCCTATGCCAAGCCGCGGCGTGGCTATCTGGCGGTGGGTGCGGTCGTGCTGCTCGTCGCGTTGGGACTGTCCGCGCTGCACCACCTGACCCGCTCGGTGCGGCTGAGCGACGTCCGCGCGGCCTTTTATGCGATCGACCCGCGCCAGATCATCTTCTCGGTCGGTTTCACCATCGCCAGCTATGTCGCGCTGACCTTTTACGACGTGATCGCGCTGCGCGTCATCGGGCGGCCCTTGCGCTGGCGGACGGCGGCGGTGGCGTCGTTCACCAGCTATACGCTCAGCCACAATCTGGGGCTGGCGCTATTGACCGGCGGGTCGGCCCGCTACCGAGTCTATGCCGCCGCCGGGCTGGATGGACCCGACATTGCGCGGGTCATCGCCATTGCGAGCGCGACCTTCTGGTTCGGGGTGTTCACCGTCACCGGGCTGGGGCTGCTGTTCCATGAGGGGCCGGTCACCGTCGAGACGCTGGTGTTGGGCCAAGGCATCGTCCGCTGGATCGGCGGCGCGGTGGTGGCGGGGGCGCTGGGGCTGATCCTGCTCTGCGCGCTGCGGCCGGGGCAAAGGGTGGGCTGGCGCGCCTGGAGCGTGCCGCTGCCCACGCCCGCCCAGGCGCTGGCGCAGGTCGGCATCGCCTCGCTCGACCTCGCCTGTGCCAGTGCGGCGCTGTTCGTGCTGCTGCCCGGTGCGTCGATCGACCTGCTGCCCGCCTTCCTGCTCGCCTATGCACTGGCGATCATCGTCGCATTGGTCAGCCATGTGCCCGGTGGCATCGGCGTGTTCGAGGCGGTGGTGCTGGCGACGGTGCCGGTCGACCGTACCGCGTTGTTCGCCGCGCTGATCGCGTACCGCGTGCTTTATTATCTTGCCCCGTTGGCGCTGGGCATTGCGCTGCTTGCCTGGGACGAGGTGCGGCGGCGGCCGGTCCGGGCGCTGCGCGACCTGCGCCGGGTGCTGCTCGGCATCGCGCCGACCCTGCTGAGCGCTGCCTGTTTCGGGGGCGGGGCGATCCTGCTGCTGTCGGGGTCGCTGCCCGCCATTCCGCAGCGCGTGCACCATCTGGTCCATATCGTGCCGCTGCCCTTTATCGAGGCATCGCACTTCGCTGCCAGCCTGGTCGGCACTGGCCTGTTGTTGCTGGCGCCGGGGCTTTACCGGCGGCTCGATGGGGCGAGCCTGGCCGCGCGCGCGCTGTTGGTGGCGGGTGCGATCTTCTCGCTGGCCAAGGGCATCGATTATGAGGAAGCGGCGGTCTGCCTGAGCATCGCGCTGCTCCTCCAGATGAGCCGCCGGGCCTTTTATCGGCGCACCTCATTGGTCGCGCGGCCGCTGTCGCCCGCCTGGCTGTTCAGCGTCGCCGTGGTGATCGTCGGGACCGGGTGGATCGGCTTTTTCGCGTACAAGCACGTCGATTACCAGGAATCGCTCTGGTGGCGGTTCGCGCTGTCCGACGATGCCTCGCGCTTTCTGCGCGCGGGGCTGGGCGTCGCGGTAATGCTGGCGGGGGCGGGGCTGTGGCGACTGTTCCTCGCGGCCCCGCCGGGTGAAGCGGACCATCCGGCGATGGAGCAGGTTCTGGCCGTCGTCGAACAGGCCGAGCGGACCGACGCCGCGCTCGCGCTGCTCGGCGACAAGCGCTTCCTGTTTTCGCCCGAGGGCGACGCCTTCGTCATGTATCAGGTACGCGGCACCAGTTGGATCGCAATGGGCGATCCTGTCGGCCCGCGCGCCGCCTGGGCCGATCTGTTATGGCAGCTTCGGACCATGGCGGATGCCGCGCAAGGCCGCCTGATGCTGTATCAGATCACGCCCGATTGCCTCGAAATCGCGATCGAGATGGGGCTCCAGATCATCAAATATGGCGAAGAGGCGCTGATCGACCTTTCGACCTTCGCGCTGGAGGGCGGGCGGATGCGCGGACTTCGCCAGACGCTCAACCGATTCCGCACCCGCGAGAATGCGACCTTCGCCATCCTGCCTGCCGTCGAGGTGCCCGCGATCCTGCCAGAGCTGAAGGCTGTGTCGGACGACTGGCTGCTGGAAAAGGGGCATGGCGAAAAGGGGTTCAGCCTCGGGCGGTTCGACCCGGCCTATCTGGTACTGACCGATTGCGCGGTGGTGCGGGTCGAGGGGCGGATCGTCGCCTTCGCCAATCTGTGGAAAGCGGGCGATCGTCGCGAGCTGTCGGTCGACCTGATGCGCCATGTCGAGCACGCACCCGGCGGGGTGATGGACTATCTGTTCGTCGAGCTGATGCTGTGGGGGCAGGCAGAGGGCTATGGCCGGTTCGCGCTCGGCCTGGCACCGCTATCGGGCGTCGGCGGGCGGCGGATGGCGCCGACCTGGGCCAAAGTCGCGGCGCTGGTTTTCCGGCATGGCGAGCGATTTTACGGCTTTCGGGGGCTGCGGGCGTATAAGGAGAAGTTCCAGCCGGAATGGGCACCACGCTATATCGCGGGGCCGCGGGGACTGGGGCTGGTCAAGGCACTGCGCGATCTGAATGCGCTGATCGCCGAGGGGGGTGAGGCCAACTGATCCTCCCCGCTCGCGGGGAGGGGGACCGCCGCGAAGCGGTGGTGGAGGGGGCTCGCCACACCGTACGTACCTTGTGGAAGCCTCCCTCCGTCAGGCCTTTGGCCTGCCACCTCCCCGTGCCGGGGAGGATGGTTCACGCCTTGAACAGCGACGGCGCCTTTTCCACCCGCGTTCGTCCGGCCGCATCCGTCACCGCATAGGTGAAACCCGGCAACAGGCAGAACGCCCCGATCCGCCCGCGCGTATCCATCGCCAGGAAGCCGACCTGCACGCCCTTGATCGCATCGCCGCGCAGGGATGCGATGTGCTTGGCGGCTTCCTCGCAGGCTGCCTGCGGGCTCATGCCATGGCGCATCGAGGCGACGACGCGCGCGGTGCCGCAGGTCCGCGTCACCTCCTCGCCCAGACCCGTCGAGGTCGCGCCGCCCACGCCGCGCTCGACATAGAGGTCCGAACCGACCTGCGGCGAGTCCCCGACACGCCCACGCATCTTGAACGCCATGCCAGAGGTGGTGCAGGCACCCGCCATCCGCCCGCTTGCGTCGCGGGCGAGCATCCCGATCGTATCGTGATCCAGCGCGCCGCCCGGCGTGCCGGGGCGGCCCGCGCCATAGGTGCCGGTCTCACTATTGGCGACGGGCTTGTAGTTTTGCGTCTTAAGCCAGTCGCGCCACGCCTTTTCCGCTTCCGGGGTCAGCAGGTTGACGCGCGGGAAACCCCGGTCCCGGGCGAAGCGGGTGGCCCCTTCGCCCACCAGGAAGGTGTGCGGCGTATGCTCCATCACCGCGCGAGCAACCGAGATGGCGTGGACCGTATCCTCCAGCGCGGCGACTGCGCCGACCCCGCCCGCGTCATCCATGATGACCGCGTCCAGCGTGACATGCCCGTCGCGATCGGGATAGCCGCTATAGCCGACCGAATGATTGTTCGGATCCGCCTCCGGCACCATCACCCCCGCTTCGACCATATCGATCAGCGAGCCGCCGCTACGCCCCTTGGCGAAAGCGGCGTCGTTGGCGGGGGCGCCGAAGTCCCAGGTCGACACGATTATGGCCCCTGGTGCGGCCGCCGCGTTGGCCAGGGCTCGCACCGGCATGGCCAATCCCGCCCCAATGCCTGCAAGCGAGGTGACTCCGCCCAGAAAACTCCGTCGACCTTCGATCATGCCCGCTCCGCTTCGCTATCAATGCTCATGCCTGATTGTGCGTTCACCGGCGACCCGCGGCAAGGCCGATTGACGAACCTATATGACACCAATTTCACCACGCAAGTTAGCAGGCGGGAAGGAAGGACAGCTTCTGGACCGGAGAATGGCGTTGGCTTCGGCAAAATGGCATGTAATTCAGGATATTGAAATCGTTTCTAATTGTGTCTTTTCGGTTACATGCTTGGAGTAAAGGTTGCTTTAGGGCTCGATAGGTATGGTTTAGGTATTGACCGGATGCCCCAAAAAATCTGTTTTCTCCCCGGCGCCCGACAACCAGACTCAGCCTTGGGCCCAGGGGAGACGTATGAAGATCCAGCATTCCGCATCGTGGCTGGCGCTATCCGCCGCATCGATGCTGTTCGCCGCGCCCGCCATCGCGCAGCAGGCCGGCGCCACGGGCGCCCAGGCGACCGCGCCGCAGGGCGACGCCGATCAGGCTTCCAACCAGAATCCGGGAACGCTCAGCGCCGATGCGGCTGCGACCCGTTCCGCCGCGATCTCCGGCACGCCGCAGGCCGCCAGCAGCGGCGACGTGGTCGTCACCGGCACCCGCATTTCCCGTCCCAACCTCGCCTCCGCCGCGCCGATCACCTCGGTCACGCGCCAGGACATCCAGGCGCAGGCCGCGGTCAATGTCGAGGACGTGCTGAACCGCCTGCCGCAGGTCGCGCCGGACAGCCAGCAGACCTATAACGACTCCGACGGTCGCCAGCGGATCAAGCTGCGCAGCCTGGGCTTCGAGCGGACGCTGGTCCTGATCGACGGCAAGCGCCTGGGCACCCAGAACGGCCAGGACGTCGGCATCATCCCGACCTCGCTGCTCCAGCGCGTCGATGTGCTGACCGGCGGCGCCTCGTCGGTTTACGGCTCGGACGCGGTCGCGGGCGTCGTCAACTTCGTCCTGCGCAAGGATTTCGAAGGCGTCCAGATCGACACCAACTATAATTTCTACAACCACAACAACAAGGACACGATCGTCTCGCCGCTGGCGCGCGCGGCGGGCTTCAGCAGCCCGCGTGGCCTGACCAACGACGGCGGCCGTGCCGACCTGACCCTGACGGCGGGGACCAAGCTGTTCGACGACAAGCTGCACGTCAGCGGCTTCGTCAATTATCGCCACACCGACGAGGTACCGATCACCGCGCGGTCGAACTCGGGCTGCTACCTGACCCAGTTGCAGCTCAACGGCCCGCTGTCGTGCGGTCTGACCCCCAGCAGCTCGACCAGTGGCCTGATCACGCCCGGCACGGGTCCGAACCAGGGCGCGCAGCTGGTCAACAATCCCAACGGCTCGCGCACCTTCGTGCCGTTCGCCGCAGGCCCCGGCAACGCGTCCAACTATTTCAGCGGCTATGCCTATCAGCGGCCGTCGGAGCGGGTGAATGCGGGCGGCTTCGTCACGCTCGACCTCGCGCCCGAAGCCGAGCTCTATGCCTCGGGCATCTGGTTCCGCGACAAGTCGTACACCGATTATCCGACGATCGCGAGCGGCACCGTCAACGTCAACTGCAACAATCCCTATCTGTCGGGCTCGCAGGCGACCACGATCGGCTGTGCCGCTGGCGTCGGCAGCGTGCCCGTCACGCTCGCCTATCGCCTGGGCGAGAACAACGATCGCCCCGACACTTTTATCAACACTGGCCTGCGCCTGACCGGCGGCGTTCGCGGCAAGGTGGGCGATGCGTGGACCTATGATGTCGGCGGCGTTTATGCCCGCAACCATCAGGACTATATCCCCAGCATCCGCATCCCCGGCAACCTGCAGAATGCGGTCAATGTCGGCGGTACGCAGGCCAACCCGACCTGCGCCAACGGGGCGGCCGGTTGTGTGCCCTTCGACATCTTCAGCGCGGGCAATACCAACCCCGCCCTGATCAACTATTTGTTCGGCACCGGCACCAACCAGACGATCGGCACGCTGTACGACGTGCAGGCGAACGTCACGGGCGACCTGACCAGCTATGGCATCACCTCGCCCTTCGCTGAGCAGGGGCTGGCGATCGCGCTGGGCACCGAATATCGCAAGGATACGCTGAAGTCGCGCGCCGACGCCGCCTATCTGAGCGCGGTTGGCGGGAGCGACACCGATCTCAGCCAGGACGTGATCGAAGCCAATATCGAGGTCCAGGCCCCGCTGATCCAGCATAAGCCGTTCGCCGAGCTGGTGCAGGTCAATGGCGGCTATCGCGTGTCGAAGTACAGCAGCAATCCGAAGTCGTTCAACACCTGGAAGATCGAGGGCGTTTACGCTCCGGTGAGCGACATCACCTTCCGCGCTTCGTTCAACAAGGCGCAGCGCGCGCCGACCGTGGTCGAGATCCGCCAGGCCACCAACATCGCGTTCGCGAATGGCGGTTCGGGCACCTTTACCGACTTCTGCGCCCCCACGCCGATCCCCGGCCCGAACGGCGTCACCTATGGCGCGCCGATCGCCTCGCGTGAGGTGTGTCGCGCGACCGGCCTGTCGGACGCGCTGTATGGCAGCCAGAGCCTGTTGTGCAGCAACGGCACCGCGCCCAATGGCAGCGCCGCTTGCGCGGTGCGTTCGGGCGGCTTCACCGCCGATCCCGAAACCGCCTATACCCAGACCTATGGCCTGGTCCTGAAGCCGCGTTTCGTGCGCGGGCTGGTCTTCTCGGTCGATCGTTACCGGATCAAGATCGACAACTCGCTCGGCTATAACGACTACAGCTATTACACCGATGGCTGTCTGCGTTCGGGCGGCGACCAGTTCTTCTGCCAGGGCATCGTCCGCAACGCGTCGACCGGCACGCTGTTCAATGGCGGCTATATCCGTCAGGGCACGACCAACTATTACACCTCGGTCGCGCAAGGCTGGGACTTCCAGGCGCAATATGCGCTGAACCTGGAATCGATCGGTCGCCTGGACTTCGGCTTCAACGGCTCGCTGACCACCAACGCCGGTGGGCAGGACTCGCCGCTCCAGCCGAACCGCAACTGCGCGGGCTATTACGGCAATGGCTGCGGCCAGCTGATCCCGAAGTGGAGCCATGGCCTGCGCACGACCTATACCACCGAAGACAAGAAGTTCAGCGCGTCGTTCAACTGGCGTTACGTCGGTGCACTGACCAACGCCAACAATTCGGGCGATCCGGCGATCGGCGGCACCCCGGAACGGGCGTTGACCGACTATTACCGTGTCGCGCCGCAGAACTATTTCGACCTGGCGTTCAATTTCGCGATCGCCAAGCAGTTCTCGCTGCGCCTGATCGCGAACAACCTGCTCGACCGCGCCGCGCCGATCGTGCCGGATTCCTACAATATCAGCCTGGCACGCACGAACACTATCCCGCAGCGTTACGACTCGCTGGGTCGCAACATCGCGATCGGGACCACGATCAACTTCTGATCCTTACCCCCGGCGGGGTGCCTCGGCACTCCGCCAATCCCCGAACTGAAAAGCCCGGTTGTCCATCAGGACAACCGGGCTTCTTTTTGGTCGCACTCCCGACCCGTTCGCGTCGAGCGAAGTCGAGACGCATCCCTTGGCCTTCGACTTCGCTCAGGCTGAACGGAGTGTCGGGAAGGAGATTACTCCACGAAGTCTTCCACCTGACGCCGCTTGCCGCGCATGAAGGCGTCGGCGACGTGGCGGAGCGGGGCGATGTCTACGTCCGAACGCCCGCCCTGCACCAGTTCGGCGAAGCGTGCGTACAGGCCGGGATATTCGCCGTGCAGCCCTTCCTCAAGATGCGGTGTGGAGCCGTCGGGCAGGGTCAGCACCGCGCCGCCCTCGGCCAGCTTCAGCGTGCCGTCGGTCGTCTCGACGACGATGTCCCAGCTTTGATGGCCTTCCTGCCGCCAGTCGAGGTCGAGCGTGACGGGCGTACCGTCGGTCGTGCGGAACGCGACATCGGCGGCGATCGGCGCGTCGCGATTGGCGGGGAAGTCCAGCGTCGCGCGCTCGATGAAGAAGGGCTGCGGCATGATGTGAGTCGCGATCGACAGCGCGTTGATGCCCGGATCGAACACGCCGAAGCCGCCCGCTTCCCAGATCCAGGCCTGGCCCGGATGCCATTGGCGCACATCCTCGCGCCAGGTGATCGCGGCGGACGTAACCTTGCGGCTCGACAGCCATTGGCGTGCGGGCTCGACGCCCAGCGCGTAACGCGAGTGCCAGCTGGCAAAGAGGGTGACGCCCGCCTTGGCCGCAAGATCCTCCAGCACCGCCACTTCGGCCAGCGTCGCACCCGGCGGCTTTTCGAGGAAGACGTGCCAGTTGTTCGCCAGCGCGGCGGCGGCGATGGCGTGGCGGACCTGCGGCGGGGTGCACAGCGCCACCGCATCGACCGTCACATCGCTCTTGGCCAGTTCGTTGATATCGTGGAAATGCGGCACGCCTTCGACCCCGCCGGGCGAGCGGCTGACGGTCGCGACCAGCTCGAAGGCCGGGTTCCCCGCAATGGCGGGGACATGCTGGTCATGGGCGATCTTGCCCATGCCGACCAGCGCGAGACGGATCGTGTCGGTCATCGGTATCAGCGTGCCTTTTCGACATAAGCGCGCGCCGACACGGCGACATCCGCCGCCGGCTTGCCCGCGCGATAAAGATTGGAGCCCAGGCCGAACCCGTCCGCGCCGTGCGCGCGCCATTCGGCCATGTTGTCGGGGGTGATGCCGCCGACCGCCAGCACCGCGACGTCGCGCGGCAGGACGGCGCGCTGCGCCTTGAGGAAGGTGGGCGAGGCGCCCTCGGCCGGGAACAGCTTCAGGCCATGCGCGCCCGCCTTCAACGCGGCGAAGGCTTCGGACGGGGTGAAATAGCCGGGCAGCGAGATTAGCCCCTGCGCGACGCTGTGCGCGATCACGTCCGTGTCGGTGTTGGGCGAAACGATCAGGGTGCCGCCCGCCGCCTTGACCCGGTCGACCTGTTCGGTACTCAGGACCGTGCCCGCACCCACGATCGCCTTGTCCCCGACATGCGCCGCGATCGCCGCGATGCTGTCATAGGGATCGGGCGAGTTGAGCGGCACCTCGATCAGGGTGAAGCCCGCCCCAACCAGCGCATCGGCGACGGGGATGGCCTCGGCAGGCGTCAGGCCGCGGAGGATGGCGACCAGCGGACAGGCGGCAAAGGCCCTGGCGAAGTTCTGGGCGGGGTCGGTCATGACAAATGCTCCCGGATGGCATGGAGACCGGCAAGAAAACCGGCATGGCTGTCGAGCGCGACGACGCGGCCCCCGCGCGCCTCGATCCCGATGGTGTAGAGGTCGGCAAGCAGCCCGCTCGACAACAGATGGACGGTGCTGCCCTCCATATGCGGGACAGCGCCGATGTCGCTGCCGATCAGCAGCCCGCTGGCATAGGCCGCCGCATCATCGGGCGCGATCCGGCCGAGCAGAACCGAGGCGCGGACCCCGAACAGGGCCGCCGTCAGGTCGCACGCACCGCTGCCGCGTGAAAGGCCGTCGCGAAAGGCTGGCCCGTCCGCCACCGGACCGTCGAGCATCCCGGCAAGGATGCCGTGCCCCTTGACCAGCGCGAACAACTCGCCGGTCATGGTGGTGGCGAAATCGGTGATCCGGCCGTCCTCGACATGGACCCATTTGTTATGGGTGCCCGGCTGGGCGAACAGCGCATCGGCCGGTGCGAGCCCCGCAGCAACCGCGCCCAGCACCTGCACCTCCTCGCCGCGCATCACATCGGCGCGCGTGTCGGTCAGCAACGAGACGCCCGGGACGATGGTCACGTGCTCCTCCACGACCCGGGTCGCGGCCTGCGCCAGGCTGGCGAGATCGGCGGGGGCGGGGACATAGGCGGCCTCTCGCCATCCGCGGGTCGAGCCGACCATGCCCGCCGCGATCACCGGCAGCGCACCGAAGCGTGCCCGGATCGCAGAGATTTCCGAGGGATAATCCTCCACCCGCATCGCCAGTACGCCGCGATCGTCGCGCACCGTATCGAGCATCGTGCCATCGCCCGCGATCACATAGCATCGCCGGTTGGTGGTACCCCAATCGATCGCGATATAGGCGGGCGTCACGTCTGATGGCACGGCGGGTACGCCCTCTCCAGCTTATTTTCTGGGAGGATTTGTAGGACAATAAAATCATGCGTGCAAGCGGCACGGCCGTGCCGCGCTGTCCGAAAGTGATGCGGCGGGGATGACGCGCGGCTCCTATCGGCCTACATCGCGTGACATGTACCAGTTCGACATAGCCGCCGGATCGAAGGCGGAGCTTTACCGCGATCTCCACGCTGCGCTCGACGCGCTGACCGCCGGAGAGGGGGATGCGGTCGCCAACATGGCCAACGCCGCCTCGCTGATCTGGCAGTATCTGCCCGATCTCAACTGGGCCGGCTTCTACCGCATGGTCGGCGGCGAGCTGGTCCTGGGGCCGTTCCAGGGCAAGGCGGCGTGCATCCGCATTCCCGTCGGCAAGGGCGTGTGCGGCACTGCCGTCGCCGAGGCGCGGACGCAGCGTGTGGCCGATGTCCATGCCTTCCCCGGCCATATCGCCTGTGACGCCGCCAGCCGGTCGGAACTGGTCGTACCCTTGCTGCTGGACGGCACGGTGATCGGCGTGCTCGATCTGGACAGCCCCGAGCCGGGCTGGTTCGACGAAGAGGATCAGGCAGGCTGCGAGGCGCTGATGGCGCTGCTCGCGCCGCGTGTGGCCGCGATGGCGGACTGACCCGTTTCGGGACGGGCTGCGCCGCTATCGATATAGGCAGGGCGCTGATATCAAACCTTGTTTCGGTTTCGGCGTTGAGGGGGGCGTCGCTGCATTGATACAGGGGAATCCATCCGCCATGCAAAGCTCGTCGCGCTTGATCGTCCTGACCCTTGGCTTGGTCGCCAGCACGCCTGTCATGGCGCAGGCCGGGGCCAGCTACCCGCGTCCTCCAGTCGATTCCCAGCCGTCCTCCGTCCCGGTACGGGGGCAAGGGCCAGTCGTCCGCACGACCTTGGTAGGCGTGCCGCCTGCGCGGGCGAACCGTTGGGGCAGCCGGGTCGGCGGGCGTTGGTGGGGTGGCGCGAATGCGCCCGGCGGTTGGCGCGCCTATCGCCGTCCGGTGCGCGGCATGGTGGTTCCGTCCTATTGGGCCGATCGGCGTTTCGGCGTGGACGACTGGGCGGTCTATACCCTGCCGCAGCCGCCCGTCGGCTATCGTTGGTCGCGCTATTACGATGATGCGGTGCTGCTCGACGAGCGTGGGTCGGTCTATGACAGCGTGTACGGCGTCAACTGGGATGGTACACCCGACTATGCGGGAACGCCTTATGCGCCCCCGCGCGACAACGGGCTGGGCGGGGCCGCGATCGGTGCGGTCGCGGGCGGCGTGGCGGGGAACCTCATTGCCGGGCGAGGCAATCGGCTTGGTGGGACGCTGCTCGGCGCAGGCGTCGGCGCGGCTGCGGGCTATGCGATCGACCGCGCCGAGGATCGCGGACGGCGCATGACGCCGGGCTATGATGATTACAGCTATCGAGACGATTACGCGCCGCCGCCGCCGCCTGCCATGGGACGGCGCGTGGTGACCCGGGATAGGACGACCATCACCACAACGACCACCGTGGGCACGCCAAGCACGCTGGACTCGCAGCGTGCAAGCTATTACGCCGATGGATATTATTATCCGGCTCCCACTGTCACAACGGTTGTGGTACAGGGTGCTCCGGTCATTACCACGACGACGACCACCACGACTGAAGTCGTGCATTCTGGCCCGCGACGCATGCGGGTCCGCAGCAAGCTGGTTCGTCGCTAAAGCCTTCCCCCAGGGGGGAGTTTCAGCCCGAGAGACGCCGGGCTGGAAACCGGGATGCCGCCCCGACTCTCCCGCGGGGTGGCATCCCTTTGAATTTGCAATCGATTTTCGGTCAGCGCCCGCCAAAGGTGATGATGCTCTCGGCGCCGTCCGCCGCGATGGCTGAGACGCCGACGAAATGGTCATCGACCGGAACCTGGGGGAGAATCGTCTTCGTCTCGGTCACGTCGCGCGACTGTGTCCAGTCGGCGCCGTCGTTCCGCCGCCAATGGACCCGGTAACGGACCGCGCCCGGCACCGCCGCCCACTCGACCTGGGTGTCACGGGACAGCGCCCCGCTGATCGTCACCTTGTCGGGTGCAGCCGGCGCGGCGGCGAGGCGGGCCAGCGTCGCGATGTTGATCGCCGTCACCTTCGCCAGATAGGGAAAGTCCATCTTGTCGACGGTGTCGCCATACGCGACGGTCCCTTCTTTGCGCAGATCCTGATGCTGCGCGTCCCAATCCTCGTTTGCGACGGAGAAGCGAACCGCGGGATAGCCGAGCTTGAGGAACGGCTCATGATCGCCGCCGCGCCCGAAACGGTCGGGCCGCCGGTCGACAAAGACGTCCAGCCCGCCAAGCTTGGAGGCGACGCCATGGATCGCCTTGGCCAATGCGCGGCTGGGGCCGTCATCCTCGCCGCCATTCCCGCGCCGCTGCATCTGCTGGGGCAGGTCTTCCGAAGTGCGAATGCCCTCGGAAAAGACGCGGACCCAGCGTGCCTCGCGCACCCCGCCTTGGCCGACGGTGTTGCCGACGATATCGTTATTGAGCATCGCCGAGACTCGCCAATTGCGCGCCTTGGCGGTGTCGGCGAGCAGGGTTGCACCCCACAGGCCCTGTTCCTCGCCGGAAAAAACGGCATAGACGATGGTCGCATCGAACTGCTGTTTCGATAGATGGCGCGCGGCCTCCAGTACCAACGCCACCCCCGAGGCGTCGTCATTGGCGCCCGGCGCATCGGACGTCGCGTCCATCACGTCGGTCACGCGACTGTCGATATGCGCGCCGATGATGACGACGCGGTTGGGGTCGCGCCCCCGCTGGATGCCCAGCACATCCTCGACCATCACCCCGTTCGGTGCGCGCGGACCGGTGAAGCGTCGGTTGATCCGCTCGACCGCGATGCAGCCGTTACAACCTTGCCCGATCACCTCGAACTGTTTGGCCGCCCAGTCGCGCGCGGCACCGATGCCGCGCTTGGGATCGTTCGTGACGGAGGCCGTATGGCGGGTGCCGAAGCGGACCAGCGCTTCGACATCGGCCTTTAGCCGGGCAGGAGAGGTGGCGGTAGCGGGCGTCGCGGCGGCGGCGAGAAGAAGCGGCAGGATCATCGCATCAGACTGGCCGAGCCGGGAATGCGAGGCAAGTGCCCTATTTCGTCTCCTAACCCATCCCATCGTGGTCAAGTGACTGACATAGATGGAATTATGGACCGTCGCTCATGTCTTCACGTTGCCTCTCTAGCCATGACAGCGACAAAGGAATCATCATGAACGCCAAATCCGTCAGCCTGGGCCTCGGTCTGTTCTCCCTGGCTTTGGGGGCCGTTGAGCTGCTGGCCTCCCGACGCATCGCCGAGCGTCTTTCGGTGCCGGGCGGGTCCGGGACCGTCAGAGCTTATGGGGTCCGCGAAGTCGTCGCCGGGGTCGGGCTGGTACAAGCGCCAGCCCATTCGGCGCGTGTGTGGAACCGCGTGATGGGCGATTTGCTCGACCTGGGGACCCTGGCGATGTCCGTGCGTCGTTCGCCGAGGAAGCGGGCGGTGTGGGGGGCAATCGGGTTCGTGGCTGTTACCACCGCGCTCGATGTGCTGACCGCCCGGGCGCTCGACCGGAGCACGGGAAAGACGGTGCCGGTCGGCGCCTGACGTGAAACCGCCCCGGGCCATGCGACCCGGGGCGGTTCTATCCTGTCCTGTAAGGAGAGGGGGGGACCATGCGGGGCATGGTGGAGGGGTGTCGCTCTATCGAGAGCGGGACACCCCCCGTCAGGGCTTTGCCCTGCCACCGCCCCAGCAAGAGGAGGAATTGCCTGGCTTACACAGCGGGCTTCTCGCCGATCTGTTCGGCCTGGGCGCTGCTGTCGGGGCGCGCCGGACCGAGCACGGGTTCCTCGCCCATCGGCTCGTTGCGGAACACGGTGAACTCGCCCTTGCCGTCGACGCTCGGCCCCCGGGTCCAGCGACCTTCGGGATAGGTGCCGTCGACCGAGGTGACGAAGAAGTCGTAATTGTGATCCTGGCTTTCCTTCGCTTGCGGGAAGGAATTGGGGATGGGCAGTGCGGCTTCGGCGCCTAGTTCCTCGATCACGGCCAGCCATTGCTCCTGATGCATGGTGTCGCGCGCGATCATGAAGTGCAGCATGTCCTTCATGCCCTGATCATGCGCGGCGTTGTAGAGGCGGGTGGCCAGCACGCGCCCCGTGCTCTCGGCGGCGACGTTGCAATACATGTCGGCGGCGACATTGCCGCTGGCATAGATATGGCTCATGTTGAACGGCACGCCGTCCGAATCCACCGGCTGTGCGGCCAGGCCGGTCGACAGGATATGCTTGTGCAGCGTTCCCTCGATCGCATGGCGCGCACTGCCGCCGCCCATCACCGCACCGACGATGCCGTCGGCCGCGCCCTCTTCCTGAAGCGAGGCGGGCGCCTTGTCGAGATTGAGCGCGACGGCGGTTGCCAGCATCTCGATATGCCCGATTTCCTCGGTCGCGGTGTGGAGCAGCATGTCGCGGTACTTCGGCGTCGGGGCACGATTGCCCCAGGCCTGGAAGAAATACTGCATGCAGACGCGAATCTCGCCCTCCACGCCGCCGATCGCCTGTTGCAACATGCGTGCGAACAAGGGGTCGGGGCTCTCGCACCGGACGGGATATTGCAGGCGTTTGTCGTGATAATACATGATCGGCCTCGCTGGATTGGGGGGGCGGTGGTGGGGATTAGTGGCTGGCGGTTTCGCCCGCCGCGCGGCGTTCGAGATAGCGGCGGGTCAGCGCAGCATTGTTCTCATCGACCCAGGCCGCCATCGACAGCTCTTCATTCAGCGACTGGGTCAGCAGCGGCGTCGCGCTGCCGAAGCCGCCGACATCGGCGATGGTGATGAGTGATTTGTAGCTGGCCGCCTCGAAATTCTCGAAAGCGAAGTTGGCGAAGCTGTTCTTCAGGATTTCGTCGGGGGCGAAGATATGCCCCAGCGCCGCCATGTTGCCGGAAAAGCTGAGCGCCGCGTCCTTCAGCATCGAACGGCTTTCGTTGAAGCTGTCGAGAATATCCTCCAGCCGGACGATCTGCTGCTCGGTTTCGCCGCGGTGCATCCGCAGATGGTCGGCTACGTCCGGGTAATTGGACAGGTGATCGAGCTGCCGGTCGATCAGCGCCAGCGCCTGATGCTCGACGGCATGGGCATTCTTCAGCCCGGTCACGAAGACCGCCGTCACGACGTCATTGGGTAGGGTCGCCATGGATGATAGCTCCTTGCGTGGAAATCAGAGGAAGGGCGTGCCGCCAGTGACGGGGATGGTCGCGCCGCTGATGTAGCTGGCCTCGCCGCTCGCCAGCAGGACGTAAGGGGGCGCCAGTTCGGCGGGCTGCGCAGCGCGGCCCATCGGCGTCTGCTCACCAAAGCTCTTCACCGCCTCCGGTGGCATGGTGGAGGGGATCAGCGGGGTCCAGACCGGCCCCGGCGCCACCGCATTGACGCGGATCTTCCGCTCGGCAAGCATCTGCGCCAGCCCGGCGGTAAAGTTGTGGATCGCGCCCTTGGTGGTCGCATAGGCGAGCAACTGCTGGTTGGGCTTGTCGGCGTTGATCGATGTCGTGTTGATGATCGATGCGCCTTCGCCCATGTGCGGCAGCGCGGCCTTCACCAGATAGAACATGGCATGGATGTTGGTCGCGAAGGTGACCTCCCACTCCTCGTCGCTAATGTCCTCGATGGCCTGAAAGCTCGCCTGATGCGCGGCGTTGTTGACCAATATGTCGACCCGACCGAAGGTCTGGACCGCCCGCTCAACAATGGTGCGGCAATGCGCCGGATCGCTGACATCGCCGGGGATCAGCAGCGCCTTGCGGCCCGCCTGCTCGACCAGTCGCTGCGTCTCGGCGGCGTCCTGATCCTCGGACAGATAGGAAATGACCACATCCGCGCCCTCGCGGGCAAAGGCGATGGCGACGGCGCGGCCAATGCCGCTGTCGGCGCCGGTGATGATCGCTTTCTTATCGGTCAGCTTGCCATGGCCGACATAGCTGTGTTCGCCATGATCGGGGCGCGGATCCATCGCCTCGGTCTGGCCGGGCATGTCCTGCTGCTGTTCGGGCTGTGGTGGGGTGGGGCGTTCGTTCATGGACCGTCTCTCCTTGCCCGGTCCAATGGGCGGGGCGGAGAGCCGTTCCGGAAAAAATCCGTATCTTAAAGCGCGTTAATCGCTATTTTATGGTTCCGTGCGTCCGTCGCTCGCAGCCCTCATCCCGTCCGATCCGGTCTTTATCAGATGCGCGACGATGACCTGTTCCAGCGCCTTCATCGCATCGGCATAGCTGTGCGAGTCCGTTGCCAGCGTTTCGATCGCAAAGCCGCACCCGCGTGCAGCGGCGCGGAAGGCGACGCCGGTCGCGTCCCCCTGCGCCACGATGATCGCCACATCCTCGCCCCAGCCATGGATCGCGTGGATCAGCGGTGCCGCGGTCGCGTCGAGCGGCGAGGGGGGGGCGGCGATCTTGGTCAGGCCCTGGCGCAGTTTGCCCATGTCGACTGCGCCGCGCGCCAGTCGCAGCCATTCGGCCGGATTGACCAGCTTTCGCATATAATGGCGGCGGATCGCGGCGACCGGGGGCAGGGCGTCGGGCTCATCCGACAGCCAGGGATTGGACAGCAGAATACGGGCAAACCCCGCCTCGGTCCCGAACATCGCCAGCGCGGCGGCGGCGTCGCAATTGCCGAAGCCGATCACCTGCGTCAGCTTCGCCGCCTCGGCAAAGGCATCCACGGCGGCGGCGATATCGGGGCCGCTCGACTGCCAGCCGCCATTCGCCCCTTCGCTATCGCCGACCCCGCGCCGGTCGAACCGGAACACCGGATAGCCCCGCGCCGCGATCCGGGCCGCGAGCATCGCCTGTCCGCGATGCGCGCCCATGCGCGGCTCGTTGCCGCCGGAGACGATCACCAGACCCGTCCCGCTCGAGCCTTCGTCCAGCGTTCCGACCAGCGTCGCGCCCTCGCATGGGAAGGAGATCAGCCTTCGCATGACGCGATCCACTGCGCGATGTCCTCGGCCAGAATGGCGGCGAGTTCCGGGTCTTCCTGCGGCTCGGCGCGGCGCCAGGGGGGCACGGCGTCGATGGTGCGGTCGGCGGGCGCGCGGTCATGGCCCAGGCGTACGACGCGGCGCGGCACGCCGGGCTGGTCATAGGGCTCGGCCCCCGCAAGCCCGGCGAGAAAATGCGGCGAAACCCGGTTGCCGGCGATCCGAACGGGGGACTCCGCGCCGAACAGGCCGTAACGGTCGCCGCGCAATCCCGCCGCCGCACGCAGGCGGATGACGTCGCGCAGCACCGCCTCGCCCGTCATCGGCGCCAGATGCCAGCGCCCCGACAGCATGGCGAAACCGTCAATCAGCGTTCCGCCCCGGATCGATACGCCGTAGCAGGGCCGGTCGCTCAGCGTCGCCGCCGCCGCTTCATGCGCGTTGCGCCACTGGATGATGGTGGCCTGCTCGGTCTCGATGAGGCTCTCGCCCGTGCCTGGCCAGTCGGGCAGCGCGCCGCCGATGCCGTGATCGGCCAGCCGCCGCAGCACCGCCACCGCCAGGCCACGTATCCGGTTCGCCTCCTCCCAGAAGGGAAGCGCGACCAGCACGACCGGCCCCTGCGCGGGGCCGAAGCGCAACATCGCCTCGCGCCCGCCGGGCCAGTCATAATAGTCGATCAAGCGCCCGCCTTGGCATGGGCAAAGGCGACGAGCTGACCGAACGTCTCCAGCATCTCGCCATCGACCTCGTCATCCTCGATCAGAATGCCGAGGCGATCCTCCAACTCGGTCAGCACGCCCGCGACCGCCATCGAATCCAGCTCGGGCAACGCGCCGAACAGCGGCGTATCGGCGTCGAAATTCTCCACGCGCTCGGTCGACAGGCCCAGCACATCGGCCAGCACGCCGCGCACCGCTGCTTCCACTTGCCCGTTTGTCTGGAGTTCCAAACCCTGTCGCCCTGCTGTTTTGTTGTGACGACAGCGTTAGTGCGGCGGCGGGCGTTGGGCAACGGGTGTTGGGCGCTTTGCCCCTCCCGCCGGCGGAAGGGGGTCGGGGGGGGGGCATGCCGGGTGCCTCCGTCGTGACGCCGGTTGTTTCTCCGGGTGGTGAAAGTGTTCGGCTTTCGGAAAGCGCGGGAGACCCATGCCCTCCCCCAGCCCCTCCCGCCTGCGGGAGGGGAGTGAAGCTCACAAAGGGGGGCAGCAAAGCTCTTTTCGCCTGCGGAAAAATAACCCCCTCCCGCAGGCGGGAGGGGGTTGGGGGAGGGGACAC
>FWWM01001534.1_pt1 | contig 69078 bp, 69 predicted proteins | sample 2228351 | NCBI WGS metagenome assembly FWWM01 (sample SAMEA103939774, study PRJEB20133) | metagenome | reverse complement strand
TCAAGAATGCCGAGGACTCTGTGCCAAGCCAGCCAGGGCCCTACACGTAAGTACCTATCCCTGTGTCTAACGACGGGAAGCTCCGCGCCACTCAACGAGCCAGCGCCGGGAATTGAAAGCGGTGGGCCGACGGGAGAAGGCCAGGCGCGTTCTGCGCGCTTCTCGTCTAAAAGGCCGAACTGAAGGCCGAGAATCGCCTTGCAGAGACTAATTGTGTACCAATTCGACAAGCCCGCCCTAACCTTCTTTTCGCCCTCCTCAGTCAATACGTAAGCATATACGTTGTCCGACTCCCGCATAAGGCGCCACCACCGAGACCCAGCTATAGGCGGAACGCAACGGTGTTTAAACGGCCCGTTAAGCACCTCCTCCAACTGGAAAACGAGCTTATCCCCCACCGCCACCGGCCTCGCCACTACGAAGCCCTTGGCCACCAGCTTAGCCTCCCGCCAGCCTCTCACTTCCCTAATAAGCGACCTCAGCACGCTCGGCAGTTCTGCAAAGGCGTGCGGATCCTCCACGTGCACAGCTAACACCAGCCTCCGCCCCGACCTCCCCACCCACAGCGCCGTCCCGTGGATATCCGAGCTGACATGGGGCCCGTAGAAGAAATCAATCGACTCGCCGACGCCCACCCAGTTTCTGTAGGGTCTCTCCATTGATTAAAAAGTTCTCTTTATTTTTTTAATATTCACAAAGGCGCAACTGTCCTAAAAGGACTAATGTCCATTCCTCCCGCCGCCTCGGTTAATCCCAGCACGTGTAGCAAGTGGAGGGGGTGGTTAGGCCTAGGGGGTCTTCGGCGGCTATTTTCAAGACGTGGGGACAGGGGTCTGTGAGAGGCCAGTGGAGGAGGGCATCGTTGGGCACTTCTAACTCCACGAGCTCTGGAATTACAAAAGGCCGTGAACAGCGCCAAGAAGGCGGCGCGAAGAGCTCCACAGCCGCAATGCCCTTTTCCGCCAGCGCTCTCCTCACGTAGTCCAACACGGCGTCCGCCGCCCTCTGCCCCTCTTCGTTACAAGCCACAAGCCTCGGCGCCCCGCAAGGCGAGGCGATGTTAAATTCGGCGCCGCCGTAGGGGGCCAGCACTTTGACGTAGCCAATCTCTCCGAATTCCCCGAGGGGGTTTTTGACAGTTTGGCGAAAAACAGCCTCGTAAAGGCCGTCGTCTCCGAGCAGTACCCACTTGCCGTCGTCTAATACTCCGGCCACCCGGTGCCAGGCCAGCCACTCCCCAACCCGCAAGTACCTATCCCTGTGTCTAACGACTGGGAGCTCTGCGCCTATTAGCTCCCCGCCGCCAACTGCGTGAATTCTCACCTCGCCCAGCCTCTCCACGTCGACTGTCACCCGGAGCTTCTCCGCGGCGTAGCCCTCAGACACGGCGACATTTGAAAGAGTTATGTAAACAACTCCCAGCGGCCCCTCATAGGCGAAGTAGCCGAGGCCTATCCACCAGCGGGTAAACCCCCCGCCAGCTGGCAACGGGGGGACGTAAGCCGGCTTAAAACCGCGCATATCCCCGTCCCAATCCACACAGCTCCCGTACTCCCCACGGCTACATACCAGCAATTTAAACTTCGCCCTCAACTCCTCCAAGGAGTTGGGATCGAAGAAAAAATCTCTGTAAAAAGAAAGATCGCAGAAATACACCAAATCTCCCTGCGGAAGTCTGCCGAAGACGTACTTAAACGTTACCATCCGCCAAGTAAGTCGAGCCTGTCCAGTTTAAGCAACGGGCCGCAAGTGTCGGTAAGCGGCCAGTCCATAGTCTCCCTCCCGAGAGCCACGGGAATGTTTATAGCTAAAGTCACGTGCGGTATTCCTCCCTCTGCCTCGCACTTATGTCCCAGCGATGTCAACACTTCTCTAGTATCCTCTGTACAAGCCACAAGTCTCGGCGCTCCGCATGGGGACTGCACATCGTCAACGTCGCCCCCATAAGGCCCCAAAACCCTCACATAGCCCACTTCACCGAATTCCTCAAGGGGGTATTTTACGGTGGGGATAAACTCAGCCTCGTAAAGGCCGTCGTCGCCTATAATAACCCACTTGCCGTCGTCAAGAATGCCGAGGACTCTGTGCCAAGCCAGCCAGGGCCCTACACGTAAGTACCTATCCCTGTGTCTAACGACGGGAAGCTCCGCGCCACTCAAAGACCCAGCCCCCGGCGCTGACACTGGAGGGCCAATGGGGGAGTGGTACAGCCACTTCCCGCCAAAGGCGTATTTACAAGGGCTGAGAGTGGCTTCGTCAAACTCTATACAACTGCGGCAGTATACAGAAATGCCGCGCTCAGTGAGGACGAAGATTTGAGATGTCTCCTCAAGAGATTCCTCATCAAGAAAGTAGTTGAGGCCCTCATCTTTTAAAAAGATACCCTCTGAAGGGTAGAACACCCACCACCTAGACCCGGCCAGCGGCGGGACGCACTTAGGCTTAAAACTCCCCACATGGCGCCGGGCCAGGTCGAATCTAACGTAAGAATGCCTCTCATCTGCAATAACCACGGGCTTTGCCCAGATCAAGCCCTTAAATGTAACCGACGACGTTGGATCCTCTCCATCTTCCTTAACTACGTCGACGTAGTCTTTTATATACTTAAAGTGGTAACGGCTTGAGGAGCCGTCTACGGCTAAGACAAAACCGCCGTCGGCCCTCCCCAACACGACGGTCGTGGCTAGATACGGCGGGTCGTACCCCGCAATGCACATGCCCTTATAATCGTAAATTCCGGTAAGTCTCTTTACAGCCAGCCAGTATTTAAACAAAAGCTCGATCACAGACATCAGCTAAATGAATTTTTTATTTTTTGCCCAGACACTCGTCCAATACGGCTCTGATGTCGGCGTTGTCTATGTCGACAAATTGTTTAAACAAAACGCCGCGTACCTTAAACTTAGGCCCATCCCCCTCGTAGACAGCCAAGAGGGGGGCCACGTCGTGTCTTTTCATAGCCTTAGCCCAGTCCACCAGCCCGCTCTTGGCCTGCGGATAGGCCAGCACTCTTTCACTTACAGGCGATCCGCCGAGGGCGTTCCCGCCCACAGTAACTCCGCTCAGCACGTCTACTCTAAAAGCGGCGAGAGCAACGCCGTATTGCGTAAAAGACCCCCCGGCCAAAATGCCGGCGCTTTGCAACTTAACCACCTTCTCCCTAAAACTTTTTGTAAGACTGCCTACATCGCGGTCCACCTCAGCCCACACAATCCTCCAGCCGTCCCACTGCGCCAAGGCCAAGCCGTCGGGGGCGGCGCCGCCAGCTCTTACGCCGCGTAGCTCCACGAAAACGCCGTGAGTATCCCTCAGTGTCTTACCAGTGTTTTCCAAATACCCCACAACACCGGCCATAGCCACGGGGTAATCTAACTTCCTCACAGCCTCTGATTGAGGGGCCATATCTACTTCATAAGCCGCATGTTTTACTCTAATATTTTTCTGCATGCTATTGAGTACGCTAAACAGAGGTATAAAGGCAAATCTCTGACGCCACTGAGAGACATCTCCTACCAGACTGCTCAAGGCTCCGTAGAGCGCGCTGTCGTAAACCACGCTATAACTAAAACATAAGTATTCAATACCCTTCACGTTCCCCTTCTTAAATTTGCTCTCGCTCACTGTGATGAGACTTCTATCTTGGAGCTCCTTAAAAAACTCCGGAGACGTCCACCTAACCACCTTCTGCGAGCTGTAAATAGCCGCGATAAACCCGCCGCCCTCTTCACCGCCCTCCTCGTAAAAGATATCAATACCGCCCACATTTACCTTTTTAGTAACCGTAACTTCACTCTCAAACTTAAAAACTCCCTTTACAGCTCGTTTTGAAAGCAACATCATGCGTAGCGTCCCGTCCTCTTCCACGACGCCTACGCGGACTGATGCCACCACAGCCGCTACGTCGCTCCTCCCCGTCAACGCCCTGGCCAACTCATCATAGGCCTTGGCCCACTCATTTTCATCAACCCCGTACGGCCCCCACGCCCGCGCCGCGACGTAACCTAAGTGCGATTTATATTTGAATAGCCCGCCCTTTTCGGCCATCTTGACGAAAGATCTGCCGAATTTGTCCAGCGCGTCCTTTGACACCTTGGCGTAGAGATTTGAGGCGAGGTCGACCACGGCCGAGACTCTCTGCGCCCACGAGACGTAAACCGCCGCGTAGTACCTCCCCGCGTGGAAACAAGAGGAGTCGGTCAAAACCCCCGCGTGGAAGCGCTCAACCTCGGCGAAGTCCACGCCGAAGGCTGAGAACACCTCCTCGGCGGCTTGGGGCTCGAGAAGCTGGCGGAGATCCTCTGCAATAAACACGTCGGGAATCACGAAGCCCGACGCAGTCCCCACGGCCCTGGCCCACTTAGAGGAGGAGAGGGCGTAGTAGGCGGATTTAATAGCGTTTATAAGACCGTTGATTTCCTCAAAGGCCCTGGCCCCGGCCCCAAGCAACTTTCCGAAAAAGCCCACTATCCTCCCCACTGGGATAATTGTCAACGCCACATCGCCGAGGAGGGAGTAGTCGTAGGGGTCTGAAACCTCGTCAAAGCCCCGCCAAAACGCCTCGTTACACGGCTTGTAGGCGTCTACAAGGCGCTTAGTCTCAGGCGGGAGGAACACCGCGTGGAGAGGCCTCAGCAAGACGGAGCGGTTCCCCGACACTAGGCGGGGCTTGTCGAAAGAGACTGAGAAGTTGCCCAGCGAGTACGCGCCGGCGGGGATGTACAGAAAGAGGGAGACATCGTACTGCGCCTCCTCCTCCCGCCAAACTGCAGGCGCCGCAAGAGCCGCGTCCCACGCCCCCACTGACAACGTGAAGTTCAATTCCCTCCCCGTCTTTGAGAACTTGGCCCTGGCGATATACGTCACGTTTACAAACGACGGGTTGCCCACGACGAAGAGCCCCGTCCCGTTGGACTGCACTTCGAAAAACACCGGCACCGCCACCACAGAGCCGTTAGACAGAGCAAACGAAACGGAGCCGCCCCTCCTGTCGACGCCCTTAACCTCAACGCCGAAGCCAAAGGCCTTTAAGAGCTGAGTAGTCTCGCGGGCGTCGAGGCCGTGCACGGCTGCCCAGGCCAGAAGGTGTTCCAAGCCGCCGACTACAAGCCTCACAGGCGCCGAGGCCGCCTCGTACACATCCCACGAAAGCTCCTCAGGTCTCCGCCCCGCAAAACCGCCGTCGGCACAGACGTCGCTCCAGTCGGGGTTAAAGTAGTTATACCTCCCGTGGCACGAGGCCCCAACGGCCTTCACCTCGTAAACCCCAGGGGGCAAATTAACTACAAAAGATAGACTCTTCCTCTCAACCCCCCGCGAAACTAGCTCCCAATACGGCCACCTCCCCCGCGCCAGCTCATAAACCCTGCCCTGGGAGTCGCGGGCAAGCAGTTTAACAAAGTCGGCGGGGCAGTAGGCGTGTCTATACCAAGAGAGGTTAGCCACAACCCTCCACCCCGGCAGGGCAAATTGAGGCAGAGCGAGGCTTAAATCAGTCATATACGGGTTGTGAGTAATTAAAGAGGGCTTTACCGCAAAACTAGTCGCCAAGGCGCCGTCTACATAAACCCACACCATGGAGAGCCCGGCTGGCGTGAAATTCAGCCAGCCCCTATCCCCCACAAAGCTCAAAACCCCAGAGCAGTACACCAACGTGACGTTGGCGACCCTACCCACGTCAACCCACACAGAGACAGTGGAGTTAACCAAATAGACAGTTAAATTATCCGCCATTACATAACGCGCAGGGACATTGCCGTCGTACACCACTACGCTTAATCCATAAGCCAGGCCGATTACGAGAATAACGCCCAACAAAGCCCGCATATCTACAAGAAAACAATTTACAATACGTTGAACAGTGTACAAAAAGCCGCCTCTGTAGAATGTACTAATCAACGCAGAGTGGGCGTTAGTTAATACACGCGCATCTAGAGGCTATATTTACACTTGTTTACAGTAGTGCCCGTGCCTTATTAACAATACAGCCGGCAAGGCCTTTGCAAAAGAGGGGTAAATATATACGTTCTTCTGGGCAAAAGGGCTAGTTACAAAGATCAGCTTTTTATGAAAAATGTCTGCGTTTACTGGGATAGACGGACGCAACTCCCAATAATTTGACACGCCTACTCTTTAAGAAAAAACCCCCACGCCGCCGCCTCGGCCCTTTCGCCCGCCGCCCCGCACGCTCGGGCGATTGGGAGGGGCCGGCTCCCCCCTCGGGGAGACCCTCGGGGGTTACACCGCCCCCCCATCAACCCCGTCTTCTACGGGAGCCCTCGTGCCCCGGGGTTGCCCCCAGGGCAACGGCCGCCTCGTCTCGGGGAGGGCTTCCCGCTTAGATGCGTTCAGCGGTTATCCCCTACGGCGTGGCTGCCCGGCAGTGCCCTGCCGGACAACCGGTACACTAGAGGCCGCGGCGCCCCGTTCCTCTCGTACTGAGGGCACCTTCCCCTCAGGCGGCCAGCGCCCCCGACAGGTAGAGACCGACCTGTCTCGCGACGGTCTGAACCCATCTCACGTTCCCCTTTAATGGGCGGGCAGCCCCACCCTTGGCGGCTGCTGCACCGCCAGGATGGGAAGAGACGACGTCTGGGTACCAAACCGCGGGGTCGATGGGGACTCTCACCCGCGACGAGCCGGTTATTCCTAGGGTAACTTTTCTGTCATGCCCGGCCCCCACTGGTGGGGGCACGAGCGTTCTCTAGGCCCCGGTTTCCCGCCTGGGCCCCTTGCGTTCAAGGGCCCAGTCAGCCCGGCTTTTGCCCTTACACTCTACGGCGGATTTCTGACCCGCCTGAGCCGAGCTTTGGGCACCCCCGATATCTTTTCAGGGGTGTGCCGCCCCAGCCGAACAGCCCGCCTGCCGCTGTCCCCGCCTTGCGGCGGGTAAGCGGAGGGGCGGAGAGTGGGTGGTGTTCCAGGGTCGCATCCACGGGGCCCGGAGACCCCGTTTCATCGCTCCCACCTACGCTCTGCACCCCCCGCCCCCCCGCAACGACAGGCTGCTGTGAAGCTCCATAGGGACTTCTCGCCCCGTCGGGGGTCCCAGGACTGTGCACCTGGAGGTGGGTTCGCCGGGCCCCGGGCCGGGACAGTGGGGACCTCGTTGATCCATTCATGCACGCCGGAACTTACCCGGCAAGGCATTTGGCTACCTTAAGAGGGTCAGAGTTACCCCCGGCCTTCAGCGGCGCTTCGCCCGGTTGTACCCGGGGTTCACGTACCGCCAGTGGCCAGGATTCAGCCCCCGTACACACCCTTACGGGCTCGCGGGGACCTATGTTTTTGTTAAACAGTCAGGTCCCCCTTGCCACTGCGACCTGCGGTCCCGGGGGTATACCCCAAGACCGCAGGCACCCCTTCTCCCGAAGTTACGGGGCCAATTTGCCGAGTTCCCTGGCCCGGGGTCACCCGAGCCGCCTTGGGCTTCTCACCCAGGAGCACCTGCGTCGGTTCTCGGTACGGGCGCGGGGGCTCGTTCCCCGTCCCCTTTTCACGGGCCCCAGGAGTCGGGCGGACCGGGGAAACCCCCGGCTATTCCCGCCTTCGGCCGGTTCTCGCCATTACGGCACTCCCCGGCCTTCGACGGTTAAGCGGGACGGCAGTCCCGCCCGCCCTATCCCGAGGCGTCGGGGACGGGGCCTGCGTTACCGCGAGACCTACCCCCGCGGCACGGGAATATTAACCCGTTTCCCTTTCGGCGGGTGCCTATTAGGCCCCGCCTTAGGACCGGCTAACTCCTGGCCTATTGAAGTTGCCAGGAAACCCTGGTCCTTTCCGGCGGAGGGGCTTCTCACCCCTCTTCGCTGCTACTACCGCCGGGATCTTCGTCGGCCGCGGGTCCACCGGACCTCACGGCCCGGCTTCTGCCCCACGGCCGCGCCCCCCTACCGCACTCCGGCCAACGGCCGGAGGCCCGGGGTCTCGGCGGCGGGCTTAGTCCCTGTACATCTTCGGGGCCCCCCGCCTCGGCGGGTCCGCTGTTACGCGTTGCTTAGCCGATGGCTGCTGTTAGGCCCACGGCCCCGCTGTCTTGGGCGGGGGACGCCCTTTGAGATTGACACTAAGCCCGCACTTGGGGGCCTTAACCCCGGTCTCGGTTGTTCCCGTCTCGGAGCGGAGGCTTACCCCACCGCCCCCGCCTCCCCCCTTCTACGGCGCCGGTAGGTTCGGAGTTTGACCGGGGACCGGAGCCTTTCGGCTCCCGCATCCCCGATCAGTGCTCTACCCCACCGGCCGCCTCCGGGGAGGCCGGGCTGCGACCCGCTTCGGGGGGAACCAGCTATCACCGGGCTTGATTGGTCTTTTGCCCCTAGCCCCAGGTCATGGGAACGATTTGCACGTCAGAACCCCTTCGGGCCTCCACGGGGCTTTCGCCCCGCTTCACCCTGCCCAGGGCTAGATCGCCCGGTTTCTGGTCTCACGGCCGTGACTACGGGCCCTTTCAGACCCCGCCCCTCGCGGGTTTCCCCGCTGCGGGCTGTCGGTTTCCCTACGCCTCCGGGGTTGAACCCCTTAGGCTCGCCACGGCCGTGAACTCCCCGGCCCGTGTTTCTAGACGTAAGGGCGGACCCTGGACCCCCTCCCTCGTACTCCCCCGTCACCGGGGTTTCCTTCGGGAGGGGGCATCCTTTCGGGCCCGCCCCACTGTAGCCGCCCGGTTTCAGGCTCTTTTCACCCCCCTTCCGGGGTTCTTTTCAGCTTTCCCTCACGGTACTAGTGCGCTATCGGACTCGGGACGTGCTTAGCCTTGCCGGCCAGTGGCCGGCATATTCCCACGGCAAAACTAAGCCGTGGTACTCCGGGACTCCGGGACTCCGCCACGGGCGGTTTCGCCTACGGGGCTATCACCCTCTACGGCGGGGCTTTCCAGCCCACTTCGGCTACCGCCCGCCGGCGGTTGCCCGGGCCCATACACCACATCTCCCCGCGGTTTTCCCGCGGGGATTTGGTTTGGGCTCCCCCCCTTTCGGTCGCCCCTACTCAGGGGGTCCCTGTTGGCTTCCCTTCCTGCGGGTACTAAGATGTTTCCGTTCCCCGCGTTCCCGCCCCTTACGGGGCGCCGGGGCTTATTCGGCCCCGGCAGGAAGCCCCATTCGGGGATCCCGGGTTCTAAGCCTGCCTGCGGCTCCCCCGGGCTTATCGCAGCTTGCCACGCCCTTCTTCGGCGCCCGAGCCGAGCCATCCACCGGGCGGCTTTGCCGTGCGGAGCGGCGGCTTGCGGGGCCGAGGAGAAGCCCTTTAGACTACCCACCCCCGGGTGGAGGTGATCCAGCCGCAGGTTCCCCTACGGCTACCTTGTTACGACTTCACCCCCCTTGGGAGCCCACTGCTCGTCCCCCCACCTCTTCGGCGAGGGGCCTCGCAGAGGGCTCCCTCGGGTGGTGCGACGGGCGGTGTGTGCAAGGGGCAGGGACGTATTCACCGCGCGTTGGTGACACGCGGTTACTAGGGATTCCACGTTCACGAGGGCGAGTTGCAGCCCTCGATCCCTACTGGGGCGGGGTTTACGGGATTGCCTCCCCCTTTCGGGGTCGGATCCCGCTGTCCCCGCCATTGCAGCTCGCGTGCAGCCCCGGGGTTTCGGGGCATACTGACCTGCCGTGGCCCCCTCCTTCCTCCGGCTTACGCCGGCAGTCCCCCTAGTGTGCCCCCCGTCCCGAAGGACGGGGTAGCAACTAGGGGCGGGGGTCTCGCTCGTTGCCGGACTTAACCGGACACCTCACGGCACGAGCTGACGACGGCCATGCACCTCCTCTCAGCTCGTCCGGCAAGGTCGTTAGCCTGGCCTTCATCCTGCTGTCGCCCCGGGTGAGGTTTCCGGCGTTGACTCCAATTAAGCCGCAAGCTTCACCCCTTGTGGTGCCCCCCCGCCAATTCCTTTAAGTTTCAGCCTTGCGGCCGTACTCCCCAGGCGGCGGGCTTAACGGTTTCCCTTCGCCACCGGCCGGGCCCTAAGCCCGACCGACAGCTAGCCCGCATCGTTTACGGCCGGGACTACAGGGGTATCTAATCCCCTTTGCTCCCCCGGCTTTCGCCCCTCACCGTCGGGCGCGTTCTGGCCGCCCGCTTTCGCCACTGGTGGTCCTCCGGGGATTAACGGATTTCGCCCCTACCCCCGGAGTACCGGCGGCCTCTCCCGCCCCCTAGCCCGGCAGTATCGCCCCCCGCTCCCGGGTTGAGCCCGGGGATTTCAGGAGCGACTTGCCGGGCCGGCTACGGGCGCTTTAAGCCCAGTAAACACCCCGACCACTCGCGGAGCTGGTATTACCGCGGCGGCTGACACCAGACTTGCCCCCCGCTTATTCGCCCGGCGTTTTAGACCGGGCAAAAGCCGGGCTCTTCGCCCGGCACTCGGGGTAGCCCCGTCGCGGTTGCCCGCATTCCGCTGGGGGAGGCCGGCGTGAGAGGAAGACTAAAAAGAGGGGGTCTTAGAGGGATTTCTGGGTTTTATAGTCCGGAGGAAGTCTTCTACCACATCCTTGCCCAGTACCACGACGGCGTAGATAGGCTTGTTCTTTTCGTTCCATTGGTATATTCGTGGAGTGAAACCCAATAGAGAAATACACTGGGCGTAGAACATAGCGATATCCTTGTTTCTCTGCTTCACAACAATCCCCAAAGTCCTAGATATCTTTTTCACCGATCCTTCGGTATCTAAAAGCCCTCTTATGATCGCCGTGGCGAATTTCTCATCTTGTAATATCCAACCTATCCGAGGCATCTTCTCGTTTCCCGTCCTGGTGCCTATAGGAAAACCGAGCACTTTGTGTTTAAACGTCCCTATCGCTAGGGACATTATCTCAATACGCGCCTTTCTTACCGGAGGTTTATAACCATATACTTCCCCTATTAACTCCGCTACGGCGTATGCGTATTCAACCTCGGTTTTTGGATTAAGCCCAACGCCGTATCTATAGCTATTATCCTCTTCGTCGTAAAAAAGGTAGCCGTATCCTAAGTGTATTGCTATCTCCTCTGCTAGAAGTTCTGTTGGCTTGTCCGGCACTCTGATGTTACGTTTCTTGTCAAATTTCGAATATTTGACTTCATTTAGGTTAAATTCCTCCGTCATGAGGAGCCGGCCTTCCCCCATTTGCGGAGTATTCGCGCCTGCTGCACCCCGTAGGGCCTCGGCCCTTGTCTCAGTGCCGATCTCGGGGCTCGCGGCTCTCACCGCCCCTACCCGTCTTCGGCTTGGCGGGCCTTTAACCCGCCAACTACCTGATGGGCCGTGCCCCCACCCTCGGGCGGACGGCGGCGGATCGGCCGCCATCCCTTTCGGGGAAGGGGCCTTCCAGCGCCCTTCCCCTATGGGGGATTGACCCCAGTTTCCCGGGGGTGTCCCCCTCCCGAGGTTAGGTTAGGCACGTGTTACTGAGCCGTGCGCCGCTCCCGGGCGCCCCCGGGCGCGCGACTCGCATGGCTTAGCCCTACCCCGATAGCGGTCGGGTCCGGCAGGATCAACCGGTTTCGGACGGCCGCAAGGCCGCCCGGGGGGTGGGTTTGTCCGGGCTTCTCCTCGGCGGCGGCGTGGGGTTTTCTCCCCGGCGCCCCGGCCTGGGTACTCCAGGGGGGGACGTCCGGGGAACATAAGAGTGATTTCGGCCGGGCTTTTGCCCGGCCTCACAAGAGCGCGTCCTTTCTAGAACACAGTAGTTTAAAAGTTTTTCTCTCCTGTGTGTTTTTATATGGGTGTTTCTTTTTCTCCGTGGAGCCTGCCGAAGTCAGGCGCCGTATTGTGGAGTACCTCAAGGCGACTGGGGGGGCCTCTGTTTATCAAATCGCCAAGGCCCTGGGGATTTCATACGGAGCGGCTCAGTGGCATTTGTACGTGCTGGAGCGGGACGGGGTTGTGTTCACGGTGTCTCACGGGAAGAAGCGCATTGCAGTTTTGAGGGACTCTTTAGACGCGTACCTCCACTCGTTGAAAATGGCGGATTTCTTTAAAGAGCTGTGGGCCTACCTCAGGTCCCGGGGGGTTTCCAGCGAGACGCCGTTTATGGAGGTTATTGACATGTTGAACGAGGACAGGAGGGACATCGCCTTGGCCCTCCTCTCTATTGCGAAGAATTTATACCAGATGAAGAAGGCGGCAAGTTTATAAAATTATAGAAACTAGTTTCGTTATGGAAACAACTTCTAACTCGAAACTGGTTGAAGTTGCTAGAAAGGCGGCGCTGGACGAGTATAAAGAATATGTAACGTACAGCGTGTTGGCCAGAGTGGAGCGCAACAAGGCCAGGCGCGCCGTGTTGGAGAGGCTGGCCGAGCAGGAGCGGGAGCACTTCCAGTTTTGGAATAAATTCGCCGGGGTTAAGCCCCCGGCGTGGCGGTTTAGGCTGTACGCGTATTTTATGGCTTTTCTGCGCCTCATCCTGGGGGTTACCTTCGTGGCTAAGCTCATGGAGAGGGGGGAGGAGGAGGCCATTGCCCGCTACAAGTCCGCGGAGCCCCTCCTCTCGGGGCCTGACAGAGAGGCACTGCGCCGTATTATTAAAGACGAGGAGGAGCACGAGAGGGCTCTCATCGCCCAGCTGGACGAGGCCATTGTGAAGTATATGGGCGCCCTGGTCTTGGGCCTGGCCGACGCTATTATTGAAATAACGGGGGCCCACGCGGGGACTTTGGGGACTACTAACAACACTGTGGCGGCTGGGGTCATCGGCCTTATTGTGGGAGTTGGGGCGGCTATCTCCATGGCCTCCGCCTCTTACCTCCAGACGAAGCACGAAGTGGGCAAGTCCCCCAGCGTGGCGGCGCTGGTGACCGGCGTAGGCTATATTGCGGCCGTGGCGCTGATGTCCCTGCCGTATTTTCTCATACACGACGTCTATCTCGCCTTCGCCGCCTCTATAGCCGTCGGAGTGATGCTTACATTCCTCCTCACGTTTCAATCCGCAGTGTACGCAGATAGGGACTTTAAATTTGAGTTCTTGCAGACAGTGGGCCTCCTCCTGGGCACTGCCTTCTTGACATACCTACTCGGCGAGTGGCTGGGGTCTCTCTTCGGCATACGCAATATACTCTAACGCGCCCTCCCCGACGCGTCGGCCAGCGCCTTGCCGCGGCGGGCGCAGTCGAAACGGCAGCGTATAGGCCGGACCGCGCGCCCGCCCTACTGCGTCGCCCGCGAGGCGCGCCAGTCTCCTACGCCGCAGATACAAGCGGCTGGCCGGCACGGATTTCGACGGCCGTCTACGAATATTTTTTATAGTGTTATTAACGGGCATGTTCTCCGACCTCCGGGAGTTTTTAAAGGCGCTGGAGGAGAGGGGGTGGCTTAAGAGGGTTTCAGAGCCTCTGTCGCCCGAGCTGGAAATTCCCGAGGTACTGCGCCAAGTGATGTACGCCCGGGGGCCCGCCGTTTTGTTCGAATCCGTGCGGGGGTTTCCCAAGTGGCGGGTCGTGGGGAATCTCTTCGGATCGCTTGACCGCATCCGCCTGGCGCTTGGTGAGCTGGAGGAGGCCGGCCGGCGTCTGTTAGAGCCGATGGCGTCGCCTCCTCCCTTGACTCTCGCGGACAAATTCCGCGCCGCGGTAGAGCTCTTCGAGCTGGGCCGCTACGCTCCCCGGGCGGTCAGGGGCGGTCCGGTTAAGGAGGTGGTGGAGGAGCCCAACCTCTTGTCCATCCCGGCCTTTAAGACTTGGCCTAAAGACGCCGGGCAGTATATAACATTCGGCGTTTTAATCACGCGGGACTCCAGGGGAGTTTATAACTTGGGAGTGTACCGGGTTCAAATTCTCAACGAGAGGGAGGCCGTGGTCCACGCCCAGATCCACAAGAGGGCCGCCGACCTCTTCGCCTCGTCTCCCGGCTGCGTAGACGCGGCTATTGCCATTGGGGGCGACCCGGCCTTTCTCCTCAGCGGCATTATGCCCACTCCCTACCCCCTCGACGAATACCTCTTCGCCGGGGTTCTCAGAGGCGGGGGCCTGGAGGTGACTAAGGGCGTGGCCACTGACCTCTACATCCCGGCGAGGGCCGAGGCCGTCATTGAGGGCTGCGTGGACGTTAAAGACTTGCGGAGGGAGGGGCCCTTCGGCGACCACTACGGAGTTTACGACCAGGGAGGCCTCTACCCCGTTTTTAAGGCCAAGGCGCTGTTGCGGCGGGAGGACCCCATTTATTACGGCACAGTGGTGGGGAGGCCTCCGCTGGAAGACGCCTATATGGGAAAGGCCGTGGAGAGGGTCTTCCTCCCGGTGCTCCGCTTCCTCCTCCCCGAGGTGGCGGACTTGAACTTGCCCGAGTTCGGCCTGTTCCAAGGCATAGCCATTGTCTCTATTAAAAAGAGGTTTCCCGGCCACGGGAAAAAGGTCATGTTCGCCCTGTGGGGCCTGGGCCACATGATGTCTCTTACTAAAGTTGTAATTGTGGTGGACCACGACGTAAATGTCCACGACCTCAACGAGGTGTTATTCGCCGTGGCCCAGCGGGTTGACCCCCAGCGGGACGTGGTGATAGTCCCCGGGGCCCACGTGGACGTGCTGGACACGGGCTCTCCAGTCCCGGGCTACGGCTCTAAGCTGGGCATTGACGCCACTAGGAAGCTCCCCGAGGAGTACGGCGGCCGCCCGTGGCCGGAGGAGGTGGCCCCGGACCCGGAGGTGGCGGCTAGAGTTAAGGCCGTGGTGGAGCAGCTCCTCTCTTTATAAACCCCAGCCCCCCGGGAGCCGTGTGGCGTCTTGTATACGAGGGGGGCGCCGTGAGGAGAATAGAAGAGCCCGCCTTGGTTGTCCCGCCTGGCCACATCGGCGTTAAAGTAAAGGCCTTTCTCCTAGACGACTTCTCGGAGTGGGTGCGCCGCAGGGGGCGGGGCCCTCTCTCTAGGTGGGCTTTCGGCGTCGTCGTCTCCGGCGGCGAAATAGGCCGCTACGTAGTGGCCTACGCCGAGAACGCGGCGGCCCAGTATATCGCCACGAATAAATACGTCTACGTCAACGGGAACAGCCCCTCTGCCCTCGAGGCGGCCCCGCTGGCATATGTAGTCGAGGCCCTCTCCCTAATCCCCAGGCTTGTTAAAATTGAGGTTTTAGGCGAAGACCCCAGGGCCCTGGCCTTGAAAAAACTGGCGGAGGTGGGCCCCTCCCGGTGGCGCGTGGCGCTTCAAGGCGCCGTGGTTGAGGGAGGCCGCGTCGTGGCCCTCTCGCGGCTGGTGGAGGTGGCGGGGAACTGCTCCCTCCGCGTTGTGGACGTGCCGTCGCGCCGTGCCTTAACCACAGCGGCGTCTCTAAAAGTAAAACTTGACATCCCCGTGAAGAGGCTCGAGGAGGCCGCGGGCGGGGGCTGGGCGATTGTCTTGCTCGATTAGTATATATCTCCGCGCGTTTTGTACATTATGCGCGTAGTCGTAGCGGGGGGAGGCGTCGCGGGGCTTTATTTCACAAGCCAGCTACTGCGCCTTGTCCCCAGCGCGTCCGTATATTTAGTGGACCCGAAGCCGGTGCACGAATTCGCCATTGGAATACCAATAGCCATCGCAGGTCTTGTGGATTTTCACAACTTGCTATACCCCTTTGAGAGGCTTAAGAGAATTACTTACGTCAAGGCAACGGCGGCGGCAGTTGAGAATAGGTGTATAAGGACGAGGGAGGGGCCGCCTAGGCTGTGCGGCGACTATGTAGTGCTGGCCCCCGGGGGCTTGAAGCTGGGCAGTGTTGAGTACTGGACTGTCCGCGGCGCTGAGGAGCTCCTCCAAGAGGCGCGGCGGGCCGGCGCTATTCGCTTTGTGGTTAACGAGCTGACCCCAGTTACTGGCTTTCAAGAAATTGCCTATTCTCTAAAGGCGAGGTTTCCCGAGAAGGAAGTCTCTATACACATTGTCTACATTGGCGACGATTATAAATTCCTTTTAGAGCCCTGGAGGGAGCAGGCGTCTAAAATAGGCATTGTGATAAATGAGGAGCCCCCTCCTCCCAAGCGCCCGGGCGAGCTTCACTTGTCCGTCCCCGTGTTGCGCCCCCACCCCCTGGCAACCCAGCTGGAGGTGGACCCAGTTACTTTTGAGACTCAGTTTGACCGAGTCTTTTTAATAGGGGACTCCTCTCTCGTAAAGCTGGGCCTCCCGCCCATTGGCTGGGGCGCGTTGTGGCAGGCCTCTACGCTGGCCCGCGCCCTGGCGCAAGAGGCAACCGCTGGCGTGTTTGAAGTAGACGCCGCCGACTGGATCGCGGCGGGAGATAGGGAGAGGTTTTTGAGGTGGCTGACTTACCGAATGACCGCCGGCACTCCCCTCGCCCATTTAAAGGGCCTTTATGATTTGTGGATAGGGAGCGTCATACGCCCACTGTCGGGGGAGTAGTTTTTAAACACGTGGCTTTAAAGGCGCAATGTCTGAGAGGCAGAGCCGGGATAAAATTGAGGAGTGGCGGATGCTAATTGCCTCGCTGCGGGGGGCGGGGGTTGAGCCCTATCCGCACTCCTACTCGCCTACGCACAGCGTGAGGGCGCTTAATGAGCTCAGGCGGCAGGCCCTCCTCGACCCGTGGCTCGGCATGACTATAAAGACCGCGGGGAGAGTGTCTGACATAAGGCGGCATCCAAACGTGGTGTTTATAGACTTATACGAAGACGGGGCGCGGTTTCAAGTAATGGCCGATCCCAAGCTCCCCTTGTTGGAGCACATATGGCGGGGGGATTTTATCGGCGTTGAGGGCCCTCTTGTGAAAACCCAGCGGGGGGACTACGCGGTGAGAGCCGCTTCTATTGTCCTCTTGGCCAAGGCGGTTCAGCCTCTGCCTGAGTGGGGCAAGGTGGATAGGGACTCGCCCTTTTACATGAGGTACCGCTCTGTGGCAATGGTGCTGGACCTCCAGTTGAGGTGGCGCATAGCGGCTAGGGCCAAGCTCATACAAGCGTTTAGAGAGGCCATGTGGAAAAGGGGCTTTTTGGAAATCCCCACCCCCGTCCTCCAGCCTATATACGGCGGCGCCGCGGCGAGGCCCTTCACTACAAAGATCTGGGCTATTGACGAAGAGTGGTACCTCCGCATATCCCCCGAGCTTTACCTCAAGCGGTATATAATAGCGGGCTTTCCCAAGGTCTTTGAAATAGGCCCTCAATTCCGCAATGAGGATATCGACGCATTGCACAACCCCGAGTTCTGGTCGCTGGAGGCCTATCAGGCCTACGCCGACTATAAAGACATTATGAGACTCACTGAGGAAGTGGTTTACGAGGCTGTTAGCTCTGTGTTGGGCACCGGCGTTGTTAAATACAGGGACTGGAACATTAACTTCAACCCGCCGTGGAGGCGCATTACTCTCCACGACGCCCTCCGGGAATTCGCGGGGGTAGACCCCGACAAGCTCACTGACGACCAAATTAAGGAGAGGCTGAGAGAGCTCCAAGTACCCATAAGGGTGTACAACAGGGGGGTGGCCTTGGTGAAGCTCTTTGAGAAGCTCGTGGAGAAAAAGCTAGTAGAGCCCACTTTTGTCATGGACTACCCAGAGGAGTCAACGCCGTTGTGCAAGCCGCATAGAGAGAGGCCCGGCCTGGTGGAGCGTTTTGAGGCCTTTGTGGGAGGCCACGAAGTGGCTAATGCCTATACAGAGCTGAACGACCCGGTGAGGCAGTATGAGTACTTCGTGCGGGAGGAGGAGCTGTTCCCCAAGGACGAGGCGCACCCCCTGGACTGGGATTTCGTCGAAGAGCTTTCCTTCGGCATGCCGCCCACTGGCGGCGTGGGAATTGGCGTCGACAGGCTGGCGATGATTATCACTAACGCCGAGTCTATTAAAGACGTCATCCCCTACCCAATTGTGAAGAGGGGATAGCCACTTTGGCCAAGGCGTAGGCCGCCGCTAGGAGTAAAAACGCGGCGTTTGACGCGAGGACCCAGTTGGCTATATAAACGGCGAAGAGCAACAAAGCCGTTAAAACCGCAGTGAGGCCCAGCTCGTAGAGCCCCAGCCCGCCCGCCAGAGAGGCCAGCCCCTTGGGGGTTACGTACCACCTAATTCTCCTCTTTAATAGGCCGAGGAGGACGTAAAATGCCAGATAGGGGCTCAGCGCTAGCAGGAGAGCCGCCGACGCGGCCAATCTGCCCGCCACGGCGAAAAACCCGTGTCCGTCTCTCCTGGCCAGTTTATAGACGTAATACACTTGTAAAAACGCGGCGAAGACGAGGGCCAATTGAAAGACGAGAATATAGAGCGGCGGGAGCAGTATCCCCGCGTAGCCCATGGCGAGTCCCGCCAGCATCATGGCGAAAGTCGTTAACACCATTAGGGGATGGGTCGCCACGTTTAAAAACGCGCTGAGTTTATGCGCCAGCGGCATTTTAAACTTGAACATCCTGGCGCCGTATACGGAAATTAGATACGCCGAGTTGTACGTCCACCTTGCGTATTGTTTTTTAAACGCCTCGTAGCCCGCGGGGACTTCGACGTGGACAGGAGGCCCGGGGGCGTACACGACGCGACCGCCGTGTAAATAAGCCTTAATAGAGATGTCGTAGTCGTCTGCGGTGCAGTTGCAAAAACCGCCTATTTCCCTAAAGAAGCTTTTCCTCACCGCTATCCCAGACCCCAGGGCAAAGACGGGGTGGCCGGTGTTGTGACGGCCCAATATAGCCACGTGGTACAAGAGGTATTTGTACAGGAAAAGTTGCAGAGACGCCACGGGCGTCTTGAGAGGCGCGTGGCCGTCCCAGCCGAGGAATAATATCTCCCTCTCCCCCACAGCCAGCGCCCTGTGGCACATGTCGGGAGGAGGCACGCTGTCTACGTCTAGGAATAAGAGGACGTCGCCGCTCGCCCTCTCGGCGGCCCAGTTCAGCGCCACGCCTTTATACCCAACTGGGCTCGGCCTCCTCAACGCCTTGACGTTGGGCACGCCCAACGCCTCCACCGCCCGCCGCAACTCCTCAAAGGCCTCAGGGGGGTCGTCTGAGACAATAATAACCTCGGCGCCTCCGCAGGGAATTGAGGCGAGCCTCCTCACGGCCTCCGCCACTGTCTCAGGCCTCTCGTTTTTCACGGGTATTATTATGGAGAGGGAGCCCCCGGCCGTTGCGGCCGGCGGGTCGACGACTGCCGGCTTGGCGTGTCTGGCGTAGTAAATATAGTGGGCTATGAGGAGGAGCGAGAGCACTAAAAGGGCGAGGTACGCGGTTAGTAAAACGCTCTGTAGCCACTGGGGAATCAGCGGAGCGTTGGATATAGTGTAGGGCCCCTCCCGCGTTTTATTAAGCACTTGAAGCGTCTCGTTGAGGAAATCCCGGGGGAGCGTCAAATTTAGAGGGGTGATATTAACCACGCCTTATGTAAAGAGGTATAAAAAATCTCTCGCCGCCCTGCGCGCTTCCGTAAAGTTATTCTAATATCACCTGTTCAGTAGATTTTAAAGGGCGTTAATCTTAACATGGTTATTCTCGAAACCCCCCGCGTATTCCTCATCACCAGCTGGGGCTCTGAGTCGGTTATTTCGGCGTTTACCGACGCCCTCTACCGCGGCGTGCCCTGGGAAGAGGCGGTTAAGGCCCAGGCCCCAGACGTAATTATCAAGCGCATTTCGGCCTTTTACAGACAGGGGCACTGGTCTGTCTTTGAGTTCATGGGCGCCCAGTTCCTCGTGGAGTGCTCCCGCGCCTGCCACACCCAGTTCATACGCCACAGGATGGCCTCTTACTGGTCAGAGTCGCAACGCTACGTGGACTACACAAAACGAGAGATAAGATTCGTCGTGCCCAAGGGCTTCCCCGCGGATTTGCTGAAGAGGGCCTACGAGGACTACGCGAGGCTGAGGGAGGGGTTTAGGCCTGAGTACGCCCGCATGATCCTCCCCAACGCCACCGCCGTCTTATTCGCAGTGCAGATGAACGCCCGGGAGCTGTTGCTTAACTTCGCCCCCTTGAGGTGCGCCTACGCGGCCCAGGCGGAGATCAGACACGTCTGCTGGCAGATGTTCGCACACGCGTGGCGCTTGTGGCCCAACCTCGCCAGACTGGTGTGGGAGGACTTGCCGAGCCTCCACCGCGATTTCTGCACTAAAGTGCCGAGGGGGGAGGACTGCCGCCTCTACGCCATAAAAGACGCCGAGGAGAAACACGGCCCGTTGCCGGAGACGCCCTGGCTCTCCGCCCTTGTCCATGGTTAAGAGGGTTTTAATAAGAGGCCTCGAGGCTGGCTCCGCCTACTTAGCATATCTCTTGCGGGAAAGCGGCGTTGAAGTTGACATACAGACTTCTAATCCCTCCGACCCGCTATTAGACATCCCGCCCTTCGCCCCCCTCTTTACTCTGGACTTTATTAAAGAGGTACTCGCCGTGAGGCTTGTGGAACAGCCCACTGGCAGTTACGACGTAGTAGTAGATTCATGTGACGTAGTCGGCCTGGAGGGGATCAGGGAGGTTTTGAACAGCGACGTGCCTGTTTATATAATTGGAGACGGCTGGCTCTCGGCGTCTTTATCTCTGTACAGATCTCTGCCGGTGCCAGACGTCGATGTAGACCTCCCCGTGGAGAAAACTAACAACTTCAAAGAGTTTTCTGTGAAGTACAGGCCTTACGTCGGCGGCAACTACTCTATTTGCGGCAGTTTCCGCGACGCCTGGGGGGGCTGTCTGTATGCGCCCATGAGGGCGTTGGAGAGGATCTTCGCCGCAGTTGACGCCTATGCCTCAATTATGGGGCTTGAGGCGCCGAGGAGAAAGCTGAGGCTAGAATACGCCGTGGGGAGGGATAGATTTTACGCCGCAGTTGGCTGCAGGCCTGAGGGCAAGGCGTCGAAAATAAACGTGGGAGATGCCCAAATATGGATCTACGGCGAGGAGGGGGCGCCCCGCTATCTCTTCTTCCAGGGGAGGCCGGAACACGCCCCGTGGTTTTTCGCCGTGTATAATCTGGCAAGAGCCGTGGACTCCGCCTTTTTATACGACTTTTCAACACAGGGCAGAGGGGGGTTTAATTTGGCCTTCGTGGGCCATTTATTCAGAAAACTAAGAGAATAGGGGTGTCCCCAGACACCGTCAGGCTGTTTCACGGCGCCGCGGGCGCGGCTCTCCACAGCCCGTCGCGGTTGTATAAAACTACTCCTAGTTTTAAAAACTTACTGTTGGCTGGGCGCCTCTTTCAGTCTTGGTAATAGCGTCTTCTTGAGGTATTCAATCGTCTTCTTCTGCCTCTCCCTCAGCCTCCTTATAATGCGCCTCCTGGGCACCTCCCTGCCGCATATCCCCGAGTACAAGGGGTCGTTTTTTATTGTGGGCAAATTGCAGTCAATTAATATCACTTCGAAGTATCTATATATGCCGTCGTCGGCTACCCAGTAGCTGTTTAGAACTTCTAAATTGGGGTGTTTCCTCGCCGCCCTCTCCTCGGCCACTTGTCTCCACGATTTCCACGCCGTAATTCCGTACACGCCCATTCTCTTCGGCCTCCTCCCCGAGTCGGGCCTTCTCCTGTTAAAGGGGCCTCGCATAAGCCTCACTCTCACAACGACGACGCCTTGCTTGGCCTTATAGCCGAGCTTCCTGGCGCGCTCCAGCCTAAAAGGCCTTTCCACTCTGACAATTGCCGGAGCTTTCCTCCACTCAATTAAGATTTTCCTCATTAGCCTTTCGTGCACCTCTCTCCCAATTTTCCTATACCACATTGCCATGTAGCTATACGCCGACCGGGCCACGGGCTACTGCTCTGCCTCGTTTATAAAACTTTCGCTGCAATTATAAAAACTCCCATAAACGCCACAACGTGCAGTGTAGATACGTGGAAATAAGCGTTATTATACACTCAACAGAGAGCGTAGACGCGGTGTTGGGAATTCTGCGCAGCGCCTTCGGCGACATTCCCATCGTCGTTGAGATATACGAGGGGCATTACGGAAATCCCATTTATTTAGCCACGTCGTATTTAGAGAATTGCGACTACGTGTTGAAAAAACTGTGCGAACAATTCGGAGGGAATATCCCGGCGTCTCCCGGCGACGGCGTGTATTACCTAAGGCTTGATAAACAAGCCCTGGCGGCGGGCCGGTTTGTGGCCGCGAATCACGACGACGTGGTGAGGCTGAAGATAAGAGTGAAAAATGGCCTTTGTGATTAAGAGGGGGTTTGTGGAGTGGGACTTCGCCGTGTATTCTCCCGAGGTAGAAAAGGCGTTGTGGGAAGTGGGCGTTCGAGCCGCCTTGCTGAGGCGCGAGGCTGAGACGTCATTAATAGCGCCTTTTGTCCGCGGAGTTGATATTAAATGGGCTGAGGCCAAGGGGAGGGATAAGTTCAACGTCTATGTGTACAGAGAGGACGTACAGCTTATAAGAGTAAACCCCTACGCCCCCCTCACCAGGGATCAGGTAAGAGCCGCTTTAAAATACAACAAGTATATAGAATTGCCACTAAAGCCGTTGTTGTCTAACCTGCCGCTCCTCGCGGAGTGGCTTGAGGTCCTGGAGCCTGAGGCGACTGTGTTCTCCACGCCCGTGGAGAGCTTGGGCGATGTCAAGTCGCCGCTTGACGTGGCGGCACTGCTTGTGGAATTGAGCGGAGACGCCAACTGGACTGCGCCTTTTAAAAACTCCCTGGGAGTGTTGACAGAGCTAGTGGCGAGCAGAGATGACTAAGTGGCGGTATCTCTTAATTCGAAGCCGCGACCCTGTGGGGTGCTACGCGGAGATCCTCGAGAGGTATCAGCTAATCGGCTTCCAGGCGCTAACACGCCCGCCTAGGCTTATTGCCATATACGACGACGTCGTAGTATTAGGCGTGCCGAGAGACGCTGTAAGAAAAGCCAGGGCCATAGTGGCGCTTCTCAACGGGTGTTATACTGTAAAAGTGGCGGGCACTTCTAAAAGGGCCAAGGCCGTGGCCGCGTCGATAAGAAAAGCCTTATATAAACACTAGTTGTCAAAGACGTGATGACGAGTACCAAAGCCGACATATGACGTGCTCGCGACGGACTGAACGGGAGTATTTTTAAAAAATCTCTGGAATTCATGTCCACAAAGATAGCACTAGTAATAATTGCGGCGCCGGCGATGGCTTTAGACGATTTGTCCAAATACCAAGATCCGCTCTTCCCATGCGTTGAAATAGCAAAGCCATCTACGTGCTGGTTCTTGATCTTCCCCCTGTGATATTGTAGCCACGCTGGGCTATGTCCCCTATCCCCCCCGGGCGCCCCGGGGGACACGGGGCCCCGGATCGCCAGAGGCTTCCGGGGCGGGCCACGCCCGGGGCGTCGGCAACCCCCTCGGCGGGCTCTCCCCGCCTTCGGCCCGCGCGCCAGGGCTGCCCCGCCCTGCCCGGGGCGGGGCGGGGGGCAGTGGCTCCCTCATGACTCTTTCCTGCACATCTCCCAATTTTGATTTCTCTCTTCCCAGTATCTGACACCGGTCGGGCGGTGGCGCCCTGTCCTCAGGTGTTGAACGGGACTTCGTTCAACATTGCGCCTTTCAACTCCCGAGTGTTGAACTGAGTACGGATTTCAGCTCTTGAACGTTGAACCAGACGTAAGGGGGGAGACCATTTGTCTGTGGCGACTACAGAACGGGCGCTGGCAACAGATTGGGCGAAAAAGAGGAGGGTTGGACTAATTCGGAGAACCGCCTCTGGGCCCAGAGGATGGGCACTAGATCTCTCTGCGCCTCGAAACCGCACAGGCATTTGACTTTTCTGTTTGACAGCTCTCTCATTTTGCCCCCGCAACGGGGACAGACAGTGCTGTACAATCTCTCCTCAAGGTAAGGCGCTCCGTACCACTCTGCCAGCTCTCTTATCCTCCTCCTCAGTCTCCCTATGTTTAGGTAGATTTTTTTGCCTGGGCTATAGCGCCCCTCCTTCAGTTTCCGCATGGTCTCGTCCAATGGTACATCAACCACAATAGTAGCCTTGTACTGCACTGCCAGTCTCACCAGTTTCTTCGCCATTTCGTCCTCAAAGTGGCGCAATAGACGCCACACCCGGCTCTTCAGCTCAGTTGCCATTTTACAATGTTCTCCCTTCTTGGCGCAAAGGCGATCGTACCGGGATATCTCCCGCTGTATGTTGTTGATCTTCCTCAGATCAGGTCTCAAAACGCCACGTTGTAAGATGCGATTCTCCTCGACCGTGGCAATCACGACGCCATTATGTAGCACATTTAGATCAACTACAAGCAAGCGTCTCGGCTGGTATGGCTCTGTCTCTTTGGCGAATACCAGCGCCAGGTTAAACGTAACTAGATTTGATCGCCTTGATCCGACCCAGGCGTAGGCCAGTTTCAGCTGGCCACCCTCCTCCAGTCTTTGGCGTATCCACTTAATTTCTGATTTTCTCAACCTTATTTCAATAGTGCCCCCGCCCCATTGTCTAATTCTGATGTCCCCTCTTGACAAATCGACTAAGACACCGCGGCTCTGGTCTTTCTCATTATTTACGCGGAGCTGTGCGTCGAATGGCAGTGGCACTTTCCACACGCCGTTTTTAAGGCCGTTTGTTGGCAGAAGCCTTAGGGCGAATTTGAGCTCCTTTGCGAAGTACTTCAGGGAGCTCTCCGCTGGCATTGGCTCCTTAAACCCGCTTTTGTACCACCTAGTTGCCCACTCCCTGAACTTCTGTTGCACCTCGAGGAACTTAACTAACTTCTCTGGCGGAATTTCCTCAATCTTTCTCCGTACTACCAGGGTTCTGTGTACCCTCATGCCCCGTCCTGCGCACCCGCAAATTTGAATCCTCCTGCCGTCCTGAAATCCCTCCTGAGTTAGCGTAGTTTCGGCGCCCACTTCCTGAAAAATTCAGGAGGTGTCCGCTGAAAAGACGTCAACTCAGGAGTGAACTCAGGAAAGGGGACAGTTCAGCGCCCGGGGGCCGGGAGCCGTGTCGCTGAACAGAGCCAGGTTCAAAATCGGAGAGCTGAAACCCGTACTCAGTTCAACATCTGGGAGTTGAAAGGCGCAATGTTGAACGAAGTCCCGTTCAACACCTGGGAGCGGGGCGCCAGGGGGCACCGCCCGACCGGTGTCAGACGCTGGAGAAAAATTCAAAATTGGGGGATGTGCAAGGGAGAGTCATGAAGGTATTGCCACCCCCCACCCCGCCGTATGGCTTGGATCGCAACCGGCGTATATAACAGTGTCCCATGGCTTTGACGACGGCGATAGTATATACCAACATTGCTATTATTGCGGTTCTCCTTTCGGAGGAACGCCCAAAACTACATTGGCAAGCTGTGGGATAAAAACGACAATCTTGTCGACGCGGCTGTTGTTAAAATTGAAAAAAGATCCACAATGGCATCGCCGCCTATAGAGTTGTGCGGATACAGCGGATACCCACAAGTCTCCATGACCTACTTCAGCGACAGCACGCTAAAGTCGTATGAGGGGCAAGTCATCTACAATATGTATCGAATTGGCCACTTAACTGGATATAAGGGAGGAAAAGCCCGGATTTATTACTACGAACCCACTGCGCCTGACGGTAGGCCGTACTGTCTGTTAGTTATATACTACGACCCTGAATGGAAGCCGACTCAACAAGGGGATAGCGGATCGCCTCTCCTCAAAGTGTCTCCAATACCGAGAACACCGTACGTGCTTGTTACGATTACAGGAATTTTCACATCGTTAAGGCCTGCGGATAATCCGCCGTTCATAGAGTTTAGGGCTGTAGAGTGTGTTAATAAATTCTACGGCGTTGTGCATAGATATGGCGAGTAAGTCACTACTCTTCCTAGTACTCCTCGCCGCTGTTGTATTTGCGGCGTGGACTTATCACGGCGAGGTGCACAATTTCGGCAACATGACTGTTGTTTACTCAGTCTTCCAAAGGCCCGCAGTTGAGATTAAAGTGGACAACAGTGTATATTACGTTATTCGCCACTACGACCCCGAAGTAAAAAAGGCAAATAAAGAGGCTCAAGAAAAAATCAAATTGTGGTATGAGTTTCCAGAGAAATGGCACGAGGAGTTTAAAAAAGTGTGGCGTGAGATAGAGGCGGAATTAGAGGCGGCGAATTACACTGGCACCGCGGATTACTACTATTGTTGCGGCGCCGTGGCTAATAGGACAACAGCAGAGAGACTCTCCAGAGCAAGTAAGTGGGCGAATAGGACCTCTGCCCTAATAGAGGACGTTAAAGCCTCGCTGGCTACTGCCGGCATTAAGGTAAATGTTATATTCGTCAGTGCGTGGAGGAGAACAGTTAATATAGATATCTCGCAACCACCTGGCAAAGACATGAGCGCTTTGGCTAAAGTAAAGGATCGGCTGAGGGAAGTGTTTAAGAAATTATAGAGATTTGCCGCTGTTAGTTATGATAGATATAAGCGAGGCCCCGCCGCCATCTCATTACCTTGTGGGGGCGGAGGGCGATGAAATAGACAGGAGGATTTCTGCGCTTGGCAAACTAGTCTGGCGGCCTTATAACGAGAGCGGCGTGTCTGTAACGCCCAGGGACTTTTCCGTTGGGATCAGCCCTGGGAGGGGAGTGGCGATGATATTAATAGCCCCGCCCAACGAGACGGAGTTTTTAAAGAGGCTTACGGAGACGAGCATAAAGGAGCTGGGGACGTGTCTAAATGGCTCTATAATTGATTTCGTAAAAAGCGGGCCCTTAGAGCTCATTGACTATAGAATTGCGTGGGATTTCGTGACGCTTGAAATCGCCGCCATAGCCGTCCCAGCTGTTTATATAATCAGACGGACGTCGCCAGACTCGTTTGGCGGGACGTTGGCTACAAATGAAAAGGATTTTTTACATATTATTACGATAGGCCTTACACAGCTTATATCCCTTGCCTTTGATCCCCGTTGGGGGCCGTTTACGGCGCCTATCTGCTTAGCCGCAGGGCTTAACTACAAACCGCCACCGCCGTGCCCCGCAGGAGAGGCGTCCAACGCCTCCGGCTATGTCTACGGGCCTTGCCAATACGACGGGTCTTTTGAATACAGCAAGCCGACGTGTAGGACTGGCGAAGTGATTAGAATAGAGCCCCTCAGTTGTGTGGCCAGCGACGGGAGGTACGCGGCGTCTTTGGCGCGCGTTGAAAAGTCCGCCTGCCCGGCCCACACGCCTCCGTGTGAGCCTGTGGTTTGCCCCGCGGTCTTGATCCCTCCCCACTATTACCTACTTGTCGTGGACTTAAACACAGGATAGTCGACAGCCGTACAATTAGCTTTTCCAGAGCTTCCAGACCCTCTTTCGCCGCATCCAGATATCGCGCTCCTCTATGTCGAAGAGATTCGACGCCATGTAGTATTCGGCAGAGATGGGGTGTACCTCAGGGAGGCGCCCAGCGACTGGAAGGCGGACCTCGGCAGGATAGAGGCAATGATAAAGAGCGTCTTCACCCTGCGCGTAGAGCTGGATCCCTCCAGGCTGAGAATAGGCCAGCCGGTGGAGGCCGTCAACGGCACTTTCGTCAAGGTTCCAATACCCAGGAGGGAGTAGTACGTCTAGACGGCGCGCCGGGGGAAGGACTGCGCAAAGCCAGCAGTACCTCGTAGGCTGTGTTGACCTCCTGGGCTCCGGCGCCCTACCTCTCTCGCCCCAGCGCCACGCCTCTGGCGGCAACTTTCAATCCGCCCGATGTGTCCTGCGCCGAGAATTACGCCTTAGCGGCTGAATGATGTGTGTTATTTCAGCCAAGCCGACTGTTCAGTATGTGGCTAATACAAAGCGCCGTCGCTGTCTGGTTCAGGCGTTTGGCCCTATCCGCCGCGGATGGGCACTTTTATAAACACGCCGCTGGCGCGCTCCACCGGCCCAGAGACTGTCAGCGCAGACTTGTCAACGCTAACTCTGGCCGCGTAGAAGTCACGGATTATAACCAGAGCGAATGGCTCCGTGGCGTTTCTTAAATATACGCCGTCTTCCCCAAAGACGACGAAGCGGCTTAACGTAGCTGGTAACGTAGCTGGGTCATACCACGGGGGAGGTTGCGAGTAGTTTACAAACTGGGCCGTGTTGTTAACGTGAAACCAGAAGTGGAGCAACGCCGCATCGCCCGTGCGCAAGTCGACAACGACTATAATTGGCTGAAGTCTTATCGCCAGCGTGCTTGCGCCACTTCCGCGCGGCTCGGACGGCTCGGGCACCGATGCTAGAAACACCGCGTATCTGCCGTCGCTGGCCACGCAGGCGCTTCCCTCAACTCCCTTCACTATGCAGCTCGACACTTGGAGGCTCCCCTTGTAGTCGCACGGACCGTAGACGGTACCAGTGGCGTAAGTCTCCACGACGCTTCCAGCCGGCGCACACTTGGGCGGAGAAGCGGCATATCCCGCGGCATTTAAAAGATTACATACAAATTCAGAGGCTTTGAGTATTGCAGAGTAGGGCAGAGGGAATAGCGCCTCCGCCACTCTACCAACCAGCTGACACCGAGGCGGGTTGGGAGGCTCCCAGCCAGCAATACACACTACATTAGCAAATGTAAGAAGAAGTGTAATAATAAAGAGAATAAAAAGTAATGAAAAAAAGATAATTTTGACAGTAATTCTAAGTATATTTGACATATAAAGGATAGGAGTCGAGAGGTGATGCTAGCGATAGTCCTAAAAGATTTCTGCCGGCCATGTCTATTTTGGCGCGCCGTATTTGCCATCTAGACATACTACCCCCTCCAGGGTATTGGAACCTTGACGAGGGTGCCGTTGACGGCCTCCACAGGCTGCCCTATTTTCAGCCTAGAGGGATCTAGCTTTACGCGTAGACTAAATCCATAGAAGCTTTCACCTCTTATGTACACCCCGTCATTGCCGAAAACTATATCCCTGCCGTCAATTGGCGATGCGGCTACAGCCTCGCCAGTTGTTAAATCAACAATCACAGTATAATTGCCAAAGTAGAGGGCTGCAACGCACGGCTCACTCGGGGGTATGGAATTTGGATGCCCAGAAGGCCAGCACAAACCATATCCAATCCTGACTCTAAACGCCGCATATCTCCCGTCGCTAGCGACGCACTTTAGGAGACGCCAATTAACTATATCTATGGTGATGTCGCACGTCGGATCGCTGAGTTCAAATGGCCCGTCGTACTCACAAGGCCCATACACATAGCCAGAGGCGTTGACCCGTATCCCTGCTGGACAAGGTGGGGGTGGCTTGACGAGCCCCAGAGTGATTAATAGCTCTTTACGGAATGTTAATACAAGTGAAATAACTAAAATTAGGAATATGACTAAAAAAAGGATTCGTCTAGGTATACCTAACATAGAGGTGGTATGCGTCAAGCGGCGATACTATAGTGTGCCGTTCCCCGAGTGTGCCGTTATAAAAGCCTGAAGTAATTCCATATGCATATACTTCTCTCGAATTTAGCCCTATAAATGGGCCCACCACATAGACGGGGCCGCCACTATCGCCATACCAAATATTCATCCAAGCTATATCGACTGTGCATTTGACAGTTATTTTGTGTATAACGACGCGCGTGCCTTGATGGTCGCCATGCCTAGCTCTTTGATAATAGATCGTGTCTCTACAGTACTGCCATAGATATCCTTCTGCTATGTCGGTTGTTCTCCCAGCCTTAGTTAATGTACCAAGCCAAGGCACGTCGTATCTCCCCAACACCTTCGTCACAGTCCCCCAGTCCACGTCGTAAGGTCTGAAGATCTGTGGAGCAGTGGTGCGTCTGCTAGTATCTACCGGTATTGTCATAATATCGCAATACGTCTCAATGGTATAGGCGTCAATTTGCCTGTATGTACATCCAGCTGGCTGGTATTGATTGCCTATGTAGTAGTCGAAGTGCGTGGGCTGGTAAACTCTTACAGAACTCCCCCATATCCAAAAACTACAATGCCACGCCGTCACTATGACGGGGATTGAGCCATACAGCATGCCAGTAAAGCCCAATGTGCAACCAGAGATATTCAAATAGTTAGGAGTATATCTATAAATAAGTGTTATATTTATGCCTCCTACAAGTGGGTTAAAAACACTACCTCTACTCAGCGTTGGTCTCGCCTCTTCGGCGTAAGCAACCTCCACCTCAAGATCTGAATCAATCTCTTTTATCTTTTTCTTTATTGTCTCGGTTGCATTGGGATCTGGCTTGCGGTCAGAGGTGGCGTTTTTAGTAGTGACTACTATCCTCTCTAGGGCTGGCGCTACAGAGGTGATCCCCTTGACCTTGTCTTTATACAATAATTTTTCAACGACCAGATCCTTTGCCTTTATCAACTCGCCGTATGACCACCTCAGCCTTACTTGATAAACTCTCGCAGTCTGGTTGTTCCACGTAAGCTCCCACGCCTTTATTACTGTGTAATTGCGCCAATACGGGGAAGAGTTGCCAGTTGCCAGCACTGCTGTGTAGTCTATGTCTAGGACAAGGACCCACTTCGCCTCTATCTCAGCAACCTCCGGCTTCACTCCCGTCTTGTTTAACGCCTTTAGGATAGGGGCAATATCCGTTTTGCTTAAAAAGCACGTGTAGTTAGCCGCGCCGTTTGAGCAGAGCCTAGGCTCTGTAGTCTTAATCACGTCGTAGTGGGCAAGGGCGGCGATTTTACCCCAAAGCGTCTGGTGCTCCTCAGAGTACTGATACGGGTTTTTGTATGGAGTAGCCGCGTATATCAGCGCAGTTGCCAACAGAAGCGCCATCAATCCCAAAACTAGCCTTTTGTCCATGGCGTCATGTAATTCCGGTCTTTTTTTTTGCGTTAGCCAAAAAATGAAAAGTAATTTGCCTATTGCTGTAATGGTTTGAAATCTGCCGTCATTTCTTTATTTTCTCTAGAAGGTAGTCCACGATGTGCTCAGCCGGGTTTATCCCCGTTGCTTGTTTAAAGCCCTGCCAGCTCATAGTGGGGTTTACCTCAAGTATGTAATACCCGTCGCTCGTCTCGGCGATGTCGACTCCGCCGTAGTCTAAGCCGAGCGCCTCCACGGCCCTTACCGCCAGCTCTTCCATTTGGGGGGTTGCTCTGGCGGGCTCGGGCTTAGCCCCCTGGGCCACGTTCGTCTTCCACCCCTCCCCCCTTCTGTACTCCGCGCCTATTACGCGGCCTCCCACAACCACCACGCGGTAGTCGCCGCTTCCCTTTTCGAGGAATTTCTGGACGTATATGGGCTTGTTCAAATTGACAAGCGCCGAAAAAATGTGAAAAGCCACGTCTGGGTTATCCACTAAAAAAACGCCGTAGCCCATGGCGCCTCTCATTTGTTTAACCACAGCCCTGCCGAACTCGGCGACTGCTCTGTACCCCACAAACATGTTCTCCGTCACTACTGTCGGCGGCACCGGGAGGCCGGCCTTTGCCAGCTTCATAAGCGCGGCCATTTTATCGCCGGCGACAACCCACGGCAACACTGGGTTCATGACGTAGGCGCCGGACTCCTCTAAGGCCCTCGCCGCCCACACTCTGTAGAGGAACTGCTCAAAGTCGCGGAATATGCCCAGGTGGCGCAGAATTGCCCCGGGCACGTCCACCTCCTCAGGCTGGCCTCTGCCAACCGCCTGCCTCACTGCAACTCCCCCGCCCCCAATCCTGACCTCTAACATGTCCACGTATATCCTAATGGGGATGTGGCCACGTTTTTTAATCGCCTCTTCTAAGTCGGCAACATCCCCGGGGTTGAACTCGACCTCGTACGGCCTAACTATGCCGATTTTCATCGGGTCTATATACTGCCTATTTATAACATGTTGCCGCCACGACGGCGTAGTGCGAGGCCGTGAAAAACAAGCTCGCCTGCGGATTTGTATGAGAGGCGTAAAAACCGCGATGGGAAAAGCGGATTTTGGGGAGAGTTAGCGACTTTCAATATACAGACCGGCGGGCACGTCGTAGGTACAAGTATTGCCCCAGAAGTCCTTAGCCGTGTAATTATACCTCCCAACGGCGACGACAATATACTCTGCGATGTTCATATCGTTAGGCACGTCTGGATGATCGCCGTAATTGTATATATTACCATTTATGTATACATTTGCGCCCTCTACAGATAGGGATACTTCTAAGGCCTTGATAGCGGCAGTTGCAAGAGTTAGCTGTACATTTTTCGTCAAAGCGGCTACTATTATCGCGCCGACTGGAATTCCGACTTCAAAATCGGCGCCGCACTTGTCGTAGTAAGAGAACAGCTGGCTAAAATAAAGGTACTCCCCCGGGTCCAGCTTGCCGTCGTCCAGCGCCGTTCCGGAAATAGTTAGGGGGCCTTGTTTAGTGACGCCCTCGTAGAAGAAGTTGATTATTTCAGCGGGCAAGACGAAGTCCTTGTCGCTAATTATAATCATATTACTTACGTAAATATCCGCTATGTAGAAGTAGTTCTCTTCTCCCCAGTACTCCCTCCATCCCGGCGCCTCGTAATATACGTCGTATGACGCAAAGACGGGCTTTCCGTAGATCCAAATCCAGCCAGATCTAGTGGGGCCGAGAAAAATAGAGTTGCCCATGTAATACAGCTCTCCGCCCCAACTACGACCAGCTAGGCTTATAGAAGGACCTTTATCGGCTGGCACAGCCAAAACGGCACTGACAGAGAATTTCGCAGCTGTTTGAAGCATACTTATTGTGATCTCAATGCTGCCGCTCGCGGTAAAGTTGTTTACGGCCATTATCACCGGCACTTTCATATACGTCTTGCCGTTATACACGGCGAAGTAGGAGCTGGGGAATACGGCCGTGAGGTTTTCCACGCCGATCCAGGCCTTCCTGTACCAACAGATGTAGCTCGGAATTTCTGGGCTCACTACTTCACACCACACGTCTTTTGGCGGCTCTGTGTAAGGCGGGCTGAGCGCGGCGAAGCCGTACCCCAGCAGCGGGCTCCCCTTCTCCTCTCTATCGACCTTAACTACATAGCCCCTAGTCTCACTCCGCTTTTTGGCTATGTGTAACGTGTAGATTACCTCAGTATCTCCCCTCGCGATTTTTGCAGGCGGGTAATCAACGAAGTACGTGGCGTATAGAATAAGCTTTCCGCTCGTCTTGTTAACAACCGCCACGCTCACGATTAGGGCTGTGAAGAACCTCTCGGGGTCGTTGCCCCTCCCCCTCTGTATATCAGTCCAGTTTTTGGCGATTGGGCCCAGCTTTGCGGCTGGCACGTGGACGGCGCCCCTTGTCTGGCCGACGAATACTGGCACTTCTCCGTCCGGCGTGATGGCCCTGATGAAAACGGCGGCAGTCACGTCACTCCTCGTAAATATGTCCGTGATCCTCTTCCCATCTTCATAAATCTCGAACTTAATAGTAACGTCTGGGCTGGGGAGGTTTGTCGCAACAATATACGTTGTTAGGGCTACAGCCGTTATTAATACAAGTGCCAGAGTCCGCCTTGTTGTAATCCTTCGAAGTTTAGAAACCGGCATATTAGCAAAAAACGGGTTAAAAACTTTGCGGCCACTTACTCAGCCACCTCCAGCGCGCGGTTCGCAATTTCGCCGTTTGGACACCGCAACTGCGGTTTTTTCAGAGGAGGCTTGCCGCGTCTTTAGGATCCCGGCTCCGCCATCAGCCACGCGGCGAGCGCTAGGGAATGTACACCCCCCACAGCTCTCTGCACAGGCCGGGGAGGAGGTATTTGGCCACGAGGTCAGGCTCTGCGACTTTTAACTGCTTTAAGGCGTTGGCCACTGTGGCAATGGGCTGGTCGGCGAGCACCAGCGGCGGGTTGTAGAACATACAGCCTGTGGGGTGTTCGTAAACAGTCAGAGGCTCCGGCGCCACCTCTCTGCACCCCCCGCCGTCGCATATATAAATTCCGTAGGGCCGTTGCACTATATAGCCTTTTTCAAGCGGCGCTATTGGGCCCACCGGGCAGATGCAAGAGCCTTTCTGGGCCTGGTAGAGCTTTACCAACTCCCTCTCCACTCTCTCGTAGCCGTGGGCTTTGCCGTATCGGGCTAGAAATGTAGATATCGGCTTTCTGACGTATCCCGATATCTCCACCCCCAACTTCCTCTTGGCCTCCACGGGATCTGCGCCGAAGGCAACTGCCACTCCTATTACATCGTAGGGAGATGCGGAAAACAGCTCTTCGATTTCCAACGCCTTTTTTAAAACCTCGCCTCTATCCACCTCCGGGCTACATATAGAAAATCTCTCCGAAATACACGTAGACATGTCCGCTTAGAAAGATCTCAGTTTTTAAATTATACAAAACTCCGGTGCAACTTTAGACGTTGAGGCCCTAATTCTCTTGTCAAACAATCCTCCAGCTCCCGTCTCATTCTAGCCTCCTCCCTGTCCTTTTCCTTACTCTGCAGTTGATCACACAAAAATATCTTCAGCCCCTGTATTTAAGCAGGTTTGATAAAGTGCTCCCTGTCTTTAACCCTTAACCTACGCCATTTACCCGACTCTCTGCATACACCAAGAGTGTATAAAAAATCTGACAACGCCCTCAGACCCGCCTATGTGCGCATTACAGTGCCCCAACTCTACGCGCAATGTCGTTGGTCTCGCCAATGTAATACACACCTGACTCGTCGAAGAATATATACACACCCGCCACGCCCCTGTAACTCCTTGCTTGTTTACAATTAATTACCTCAAGAGAACAATTCCCAGTAGCAACGCCGACTCTATGTAAACAGTCTTCTGAAGCTTTGCTGATAACCTCCGCCACGTCCTATAGCTAATGATGTTTTAATTATATCAGAGTAAAAAAACTGTTGAGTTAACCGACTTTAGATAACTTGCCGAACTCAAGCTCTATTACTCTGCCGAGCACCACGGCGTATTCAAAGGGCAGGTCCTTAAGTATATCTCCGACGAAGCCCAGCACTATTGCGGCCTTGGCGTCGTCTTCGGTGAACCCCCTGGCGCGGAGGTAGGCCAACTTCTCCTCTGAAATTGTCGAGGCGGTGGCCTCGTGGGTGACTACTGCGGTTTCTTCAAATACTTGGTCGTGGGGCACTGTGAGCGTGGCTGAGTCTTTGTCGAGGACTAGCGAGTCGCACTGCACGTGGGATTTGGCGTATTTGGCGCCTCTCTGTACGTGCACAATCCCCCTGTACACCGCCACGCCCCCCTCCGCCGAGATGCTCTTGTTCACCACTCTGCTACTAGTCCTAGGCGCTAGGTGCCACACCTTAGCCCCGTTCTCCTTCCAGTATGGCCCCTTGGCGGCGGTAATGCCCACGATCTCAGTGGAGGCGCCCTCTCCCTTGAGAACCGTGGAGGGGAACGTGTAAGTAGTCTTGCTTCCAATAGAGCCCTCTACCCAGTGCACCTTGGCCCTCGCCTCAGCTATAGCCCTCTTGTTGTTAAAATTCACTACGTTGCGAGACCAGTTCTGTACTGTGGTTATCTTCAAAGTGGCGCCCTCGTGGGCGTATCCCTCTACCATGCCGTTGTGAAATGAGTATTTCAACAGGCGGGGCGCCGAACAGCCCTCAATCCAGTGGACGTACGCGTCTTTGTCTGCCACCACAATGGAGTGCTCCATTTGGCTCTCCATGGACTGGCCGATGAAGAAGAAGGTCTCGAGGGGCTGCTCAATTCTGACGCCAGGCGGAACGTAAATGAACACGCCCCCTGACCACAAGGCGCCGTGCAACGCAGCGAATTTATGCTCCGGCGGGAATACCCTCATGAAATACCGCTGTACTAAATCTGGGTATTTCCTCACCGCCTCCTCCATGGGGAGCATAATTACGCCTTTTTCTTGCAACTTCTTCTTGAGGTTGAAGTATATGATCTCGCTGTCAAATTGCGCCCCAAGGCCTAATAATGCCTTAGCCTCAATCTCGGGCAGGCCTAGTTTCTCGTAATACTCCCTAATCTCCTTGGGCAGTTGATCCCAGCTCGAGACAGTCTCGGTTTGGGGCTTGGCGTAGTGGACAAGCGCCTCTAGATCAATTTCTTGCACTGCCCTTACCCACTTCGGAGTCGGCAATTTTTCAAACAGCTCTAACATCCTCAGCCTCAACCGGCGCATCCAATCCGGCTCTCTCTTGAGGCGGCTGATCTCCTCCACCATGTCCTTTGTAATGCGGCCTTTTAGCTCAACTTGATACGAAAACTTTTTTTCAATGCCCAGCACCTCCTCCACAGACTCCACGTGGCTAATTGTGGCGTGGATGTTCTGGAACTCTTGCATCGTCATTAACGCGATAGTTATATATAAAGTCTCTTACGATACGACTTAAAAGTGCAATTCGTCAATATTCAACCCCCGGGGCTTTGCGTACGTTGAGCGGCCGGCTTCCCCTCTCTCCACTGGTCAATGGCGTCTTTCAACGGTTTGAACTTGCGCAAGGCGTCTAACTGGTCTGCAAGGAGGTACACTCACTTCGCGCGTAACAACTCTAAACGCATCGGCGAATTCTGCCAGAGCGTCCCTAAGCTGGTGCAATGTGGGCAGCACTGGCGCTACCGCCTCCAGCAAGCTTGGCGGAGTACGGGGAGTAATACGCAGTACCGCTAATTAGTGAGTACGCCCTGGAGAGGGTCTCTCTGTGGGAGGGAGAATGGAGAGGGAAGCCGATGTCGTGTTTTGCCGCGGAGAAAAAGGCTGTTTGCAAGGTAGGCGACAAGATGGCCGCGTTTTACGTATTTGACACGCCCATGGCGTATACCTAAGGCCGGAGATAAAGCTAATAAACGAGTGGATTAAAGTGGCCCACAGGGGCGATGGAGGCGCTTAGCATTAAGGAGTGTATACGCGTTAAACTCCCCGAGGCCTTCTCCCTGCCCAGAAAATTCGGCGTGTCTTGAGTTGCTATATTCAACTTTATATTTACACATCGTCATCTCACACATGCACAGGCTACAGGTAGAAAACTTAAGAGTGGCGGTAGGCGGCAAGGAGATACTTCGGGGCGTAACCCTCTCCATATCCACGGGAGAGGTCGTAGTGCTCATGGGGCCAAACGGCAGCGGCAAGTCTACATTATTCCAAGCCATAGCCGGCAATCCAAAATACGAGATCATAGATGGGGATATACTGTTAGACGGCGAATCTATAAAAGACTTGCCCCCAGAGGAGCGATTCGCAAGGGGGATATACGTCGGCTTTCAGTCGCCAATTGCAGTGCCGGAGGTTAGGTTTGCCTTCCTCCTCCAAGCCATGATGAACATAAGGGCTGGCAAAAAGCTCACAGATCCAAACCCCCAAGTGCTGGCCCAGGCTCAGAAAATAGCGGCGGAGCTGGGGCTAAGGCCCGACGTCTTTAATAGAGGCGTAGGGGCGGGGTTCAGCGGCGGCGAGTTCAAGAGGGCAGAGGTATTACAAGCGCTGTTGCTAAATCCAAAATTCGCAATACTGGACGAGCCCGACAGCGGCTTGGATATTGACGGCATATCTGCAGTGGGCAAAGCAGTGATGAGACTTGCCTCCTCTGGAAGCGGGATTTTAATTTCGACACACTACGCCAGAGTGTTGAAGTTTATCAAGCCAACTAAAGTATACGTCATGGCCGAGGGACGCGTAGTCCTTGAAGGCGACGAGAATGTAATTAAGAGAATTGAGGAGGTGGGGTATCAAAGCTATTTCAACGAGATCAAACAAGCGTTTGGCGCCTCTCTGTAGAGTTTAATCCCAATTGCGCGGAGTTGACGCAAGGGGTCCTTGTATCACAACCTTAAGTCCTTATTACAAGCGCCTAGCCCTTCAATAGGCTTCTCGTTCACAGCCGCCTCAACTAGCCCCTTCACTGCCCGTCGTGTCGCTCTGTGCACTGTCTTGATACACGCCTCGCTCTCCCCGCATAACTCGCACATCACCTTAAGCGCCACATCCCTCGGCGCTATAATAGGCAGAGCTGAAGTAAGGCCTCTTCCCTGCGGAGCCCGCGCAAATACCCCCGGCGGCAATCCCGTGGCCGCCTCTGCGGCCCTTTACTTGGGATAATTGAAGAGGACTCCGCTACGCAGAGGCGCTTGAGAGGGGGTGAAGAAGTCCTTCAGAGGTGAGGTCGGCGATGGGAGCGATGTAAGAGGCTTGTGCCTTATGATTAGAGTGTAGGGGAGTATAGACCACGCCAGTGATTAGTGGGACACTGCTTGTACACACAACGTGCCGGCGGGGCTTCAACGCCGTCTCTTCACCTGGGCTAATGATTGGCCACTACTTCGTTACTGCAGATAACCCTTTTAAGCCAACGCCAGCTATATTGATCACTCAAAAGGGTTATGAAGCTCTATTAAGATAGGCGTCTAAAAAAGTAGGGCTTTTAAAAATATTAAGAAATGGGCTGGATAACCGGCTTTTCGCCTAGGTACTTCTCCAGGTTCTTCACTACGCTGTCTAGTTTGTCGCGGTGGACTATGGCAATTACGCCGCGTTTATTAACCTTCGGCAAGGCACATGCGTCTATTACGTAATGTCCGCCTAGCCAGACATCGCCTACTCTAGCCACGTTTATGATAGTAATTGTCTCGGGAAGGCGTATAGGTATAATAGTCCTGTTCTCGACGAAGTAGCGCACTTACACTCTCCCGTCTATTACAGCTCTCAGCGGCTTTACGTCGGGGCCGTAGTACGTGCCGTTGCAGAAAGGTATGGCAAAGACGAAGTAATCTAAGGGCAAGTCAAACTTATACGCTATGAGGAAGCTCAGGAGAGCATGCTCTAACGTTGTGTCGTTTAGCTCTCTGCCCTTTTCCATCAATGTCCAGAAGGCGTCTTCTAAGTCGACCGTGGTGTAGTTAAATACTACCCTGCCCTTTTGCCGTATCTCCGCGACGATTTTTCCGTCTCTCTTGTAGATACGGTAGGCAAATGGGTATGTTATCTTCTGTCTCTCGCCCCGCTCGTTTACTACAGTTAGCGACGCTCCATCTCTTCCAATGCCCCACTCTTCCAAAATCTTGTTTATCACATCCCTCTGTCTCTTCAAGGCGAGACCCACGTCGCCAAACCAGCTGGCCCACTGGGCCTCTCTCTTCACTTCCTCCAGCGCCTTGTCTATATTCCCGGCGAGGTGGGGCGGGAAGTAGGCAATGGCCAAATACCTATCCGCCTTCGCTTGGGAGACGAAGTATGTAAAGGCTAGGCCTACTGAAGCAACCGCGGCAATTATTACAAGCAGAATATACAACCTCATGGTTAATTGTAGTAGGCGTCGTATTTAATTTCTACGTAGTAAGACTTGGCGTCTGTACATGTATGATATACCTGCACGCCATGATACCTCGCGAGTGTCCAATCTACACTAGTACCTACGCTCTCCCCCTCAGCAACGCACCTGCCTGTAACCACATAATATTGGTCATCTCCCACTGCGTATACCTCTACACGAACCTTGTCTGTTGTTGCAGAGAAGGATAAGGCCGGAGAGCTACACCAATATCCATCGTACCTAATTAGCGTCGTCAAAGTCGCCTCTATATAGAACGGGGAACCGGTAGTTTCATATTCCCAGGAGTCGCCGGGAAAGCCTAGACAGACCGGTAGGTATACGGTGGTTTCCGTCAGCGCATACACCAGCGCCGCGATGGCGATTGCCGCTGTGATATATAGGATCTTTTGGTAACGCATGAAATACTGATCTTTCCCCCGTTTTTTTACTTTAGATTTTAGGCTATAACTTTTTCGTTTTTAAGCTAATAGCGTAGCAGAGAATGCCTCCGCCCAGCTTTTTTCGAAATCGCTGGCGGAGGCCGTGTAAACAGCCCTCTTGCCGGGCCCTTCACGAAAGCTATCAGTTTTTCGCAATACCCTAAGCAGAGAGGAGGCCGCGTTGTAGAGCCTCGCGGCAGAGCTAACAACCGTGCTGGGCCTCACCAAGCGGCCGAAGGCCCAGTGAAGGGCTAGGTAGTACACGAAGTAGAGAGGCGCGTGGGCGGGGTCGGGCACCTCCTCCCTCTCCACCACGAAGGGCATAAACAACGAGGCCAGCGTCAGCGCGTTGGTCAACAAGAAGTAGAGGACTAGGTATAGAATTAGAGAGAGGAGCCTCCGCTTGCCGCTCCCCACCGCCAGCGCCACGAAAAAGCCCCCGACATATGCCATGAAAACGCCCAGCGCTGGGTGGACGAGGGCCGCCAGTACGAAAGATCCGACATACAAGGCCCACCCCCAAAGCGTGTAGAAGCCGAAAAACGCTGTGTGATACGAAGCCGCGCCTAAGGAGAAAAGCGGGGGGTAAAGAAGGGGATTGGAGAAAAATAGGGGTAAGTTTAATAGGTACAGTAACACAGTTGACGCCCCAGCTCTACCTATATCTAGACGCATCGCACGCCGTACCTGAAGAAGTATCCTGATACATACAGTACCACGTACGATACATGTCTATGCCTTGTATAAACCCTACAGAATAGGCATTTGATGAGGCAAACAGATTGTTTGAAATAGTAGTATACGGCGACTTAAACCAGCCGAGATCCATCTGCAGATCTGTTCTTGAATACGTATAGGTTGTTATTGATACGCTGACGACGTTTTTTGTCTCCTCCCACCCAACGTTTATCCGGACGTAGTTCGAGTAGACCTCTACCTGAGTCTTAGCTGAAGAGAGAGCTTGTTCTACGACCCTGCCGGCGAAAGTCACTACTCTATATGCCACTTTTGTAGGCGCGTTCTGTACCGTCTTGTCTATCACAAAACCCAACGCAGATAAGATGGCGTTTATCCGTTGCACTATTGGCAATAGCCTATCGCTTAGTGTCATCTGCCTACCCTCAACAGCGTAACTCCAGTCCGGTCGCTGAGATAATGTCGCATAGATGTAGTAATAAACTATATGCTCGCCAGGTGATAACGGCACTACGCCATTTGGCGTTACTATAGGTGAGAGGACCAGTCTTATATTCGTGCCGTAGAATTGCCCCGTCGTATCAGTTAAAATATAAGTTTCCGCCCTCAACACGCTATTTATTACAAATGTCCCGTCCAGCGAAGTGGAAAGATATACATAGGGCGACCACGGCCTGTTGAATTCCGGCCTTCTGTAGCCCTCGACGTATAGCTCATATACAGTCACCCGGGCCCCTGCGGGGAGGGGCCCTATGGCTAAGTCAGTAGTGCCTAGTAACAAATAGGGCATTGGGAGGAAGCCAGTGTAAGTGCCCTGGGCTGTGTTATACACGGCACATCCCCACGAGTCGCGGTAGCTGTAGGTAAAGGTAAGCGAGCCTACCCAGATGGGCCTTAGGTATACATCAACAGTTAGGGAGCTGGGCGCGTTCGAGGAGCATATCCTCAGCCCGAGCCTGACTCTCACTTTCTCTGTCCCGTGGACGCCGCCGGGCGGTATGTGGACGGGAATAGCAGTGTAGCCGTCTCTAATTGGGACGACGTATTCGGGGAAGCCGTAAGTATTAGTGGTGGCCATGCCGGCTACCCACCTGTTGTCCATGTGGCGCGACGTGTCGAAAATGCCCACTATTACGAGATCTACAGCCCTTGGGACTGGGTTGTGGTTCTTAATGGCTATGTACAGCTTCAAGAGGTTGTTATATGCCTTCTGGTACACCGGTATTGATATCACGAAATAGTAGGGGCTCCTCCCGTCAACAGCGGCAGTGACTGTGCCCTCGAAGTAGACGGCGTTGCTCGCCGCGTCATATACCTTGTAGTATAGGGAGTAACTGCCGGGCTGAGTGACGTTAGTAAAGGCCAGCCAAATATACCTCGTGCCGTTGGGGAGGTCAATGGGCGTTACTGTAAACGTCACGCCGTTTGCCGCCACTGTGGTGTTGGAGGCGGCAATGGTCTTGAAGCCGCCTGAGATAGTTTTCACGGCCGCGGAGACAGCGCTGAGGGGCTCTGCGCCTGCGCCAACGGCCTCTACAACCCCCGCCTTTCTGACGGGCACAGAGTCGCGTTTAGATCCGACAACGGGGACAGGCGGGGGATCATAGGGCTGTCTGGGGGATACCACCACATACGCATCGCTAATTTGGTAGAGGTCGCCGCCCCTGGGGGCCCTGGGAGGAGGCCTCGCCGTTTTCTTGGGTATTGATATGCAGACAGTAGTGTCGTTTTCAAAGCGGGGCGGCAACGTGTGGGATTTAAAGGCGTACTTCTCGGCGTCGGTTCTGTTTATTAATAACGGCGCCACTGATATCTCCACGGCCTCTACCCGGTAGGGCAGAGGGATAAACCCATCTCCCAACCACGATAAGAATGCCACTTCGTGTACGCTCCTACCGGCTAGGCCGAGCGCCCCGGCCTTAATACAAATTTCTTTGAGCTCAACGATCGGCCCTCTAAATTCGCCAGGCGTAGCCGCATGCGACAAAGCCGCTAGCAAGGCTATCACCGCCAGGCTAGCCGCGGCTAGCGAAGTGATTTTTACTTTGTATATCACTGCCATAAGGATTAGAAACCTTTTTTTTAAGTTTTTCTCGTATTCTGTACAGTCTTTCACGGCGGGGCTGGGAATCGCCCTCGGCTTCCCTTCAGCCGTTTATTTAGGCTTAGCCACGGCTTTAGCCCCTCTCTGGAGGCGCGGGGAATCCACAGCCCGCTCTTGGCTGGGCATTAGGCCGAGGACGTTGCCCTCTGCAATTCAAGCGACGTAGCGACGGGGCTGTTGGGGCTTTCCACGCGCTTGAGACGGCTCTCCGGCCCCGGCAGGCGTGCAACGCCCTTCCGCGCGAGCAACCGGCATGTAGAGCATTCCCCCTTCTGGTAAGGAGGGCTGGGGTTTCGTTATTGACTACCCGGGCTGTAATCCACTTGTTTATAAAGTCAAGCGTATCGTTTTATTAACACGCAGGCCTCAACCGAGGTCTGGCGGCCGTCGTATATCTCTGGGCTTCCTCGGCGCTCTTCCTCACGTACTCCACTGCCTTCATGGCGGCAATTAAGGCGCCAGGTTAGGGTGAGGAGCAACAAGGTCGCAACTAAGATGCCCTTTTAAAAAGAGAATGGTGAAGTTATATAGGCGATTTCTCAATAATGCCGCTGTAAAGCACAGGCGGCTTCCCGTAAGTAATATACGAGGGCTTCTGCGCCGGTAATCTGCCCAATAATTAAGGCGTAACGCACTTTCTGCGCACTCCCGCGCTACTCTAATCCACTGGCGGAGGGGATATGTCTCTGGCTTTTTAAACGCCCTTTGGGACGGGGCTCGCCGCAAGCGCCTAGCCCTTGTCAGTAGGCTCCTAATTCGCCACCGCTCGGCAACCCAGCCCTCATCACCTCTTTTTTACAACGTCCAGTCTTTAAGTATGTGTCTTTATATATAGCCCACTTTAGATTACTTATGCCTAAATGGCATTGGCCCATAAGCCCTGACGACGTGCCGAAAATTGTAGTGGAGCCTCCGGGCCCCAAGGCCCTTGAGATTGTGAAGAGAGATGAGAAGCTCATTATGCAGTCCTTTGCCAGGTGGTATCCGCTTGTCATCGCCCGGGGCTACGGCCCGGTCGTTGAAGACGTCGACGGCAATCTCTACGTTGACTTTAACTCTGGAATAGCCGTGACTAACGTGGGACACGCCCACCCCAAAGTAGTTGAGGCCATTAAGAGACAGGCAGAGCTCTTCCTTCACTATTCGCTCACAGATTTTTATTACGAAATAGCCGTGAAACTGGCCGAGAGGCTTGTGTCTATAGCTCCCATCTCGGGGAGGAAAAAAGTGTTCTTCACTAACAGCGGCACTGAGTCAGTTGAGGGCGTGTTGAAAATCGCCCGAGGCTATTTTAAAGGCCAGAGGCCCTACGTCATTGCGTTTTTAGGCGCGTTTCACGGGAGGACTTACGGCTCTATGAGCCTAACAGCGTCTAAGCCAGTCCACAGGCGGCACTTCTCGCCGCTGGTGCCCAACGTCATACACGCCCCATATCCCCACCCAGTCCGCTGCCCCTTTAAGGCGTCAGACCCCGAGGAGTGCGGCGAGTACGCCCTCGCCTTTATTGAAGACTGGATATTTAAAAGGCTTGTGGATCCCTCGGAGGTCTCCCTCGTGATTATAGAGCCGATTCAAGGCGAGGGGGGCTACGTCGTTCCGCCTAAGAATTTCATCCAGGGCCTTAGAAAGCTCACTCAAAAACACGGCATTCTCTTCGCCGTCGACGAGGTGCAAACGGGGTTTGGCAGAACGGGCAAGTGGTTTGCAGTAGAACACTTCGGAGTAGAGCCCGACCTAATCGCCACGGCAAAGGCCATAGCCGCGGGTCTCCCCCTCGGCGCAATTATAGGCAGGGCCGAGGTCATGTCGCTACCCAGAGGCGCGCACGCCAATACCTTCGGAGGGAACCCCGTGGCGGCGGCCGCGGCACTCGCCTCAATTGAAGTAATAGAGGAAGAGGGGCTGTTGCACCACGCCCAGACGCTGGGGGAGGAGCTGAAGAAATTCTTTAAAGACGAGGTCGGCGAGAAACACGACGTGAGGGGGCTGGGGCTTATGATAGGCATTGAGCTACTAGACGAGAGGAAAAAACCCGCCGGTTATCTCGACGAAGTGCTCTTAAAGGCCTTTAAGCGCGGCGTGGCGGTGATAGGCGCCGGGATATCCACAGTGAGAGTGGCGCCTCCCTTAGTTATCCCCCGGGACATGGCGCTTAGAGCCGCGGCCCTTATTACCGAAATCCTACGCCGCTATAGATAATCCTTTTACAAATTTCTTTTTCACCTCTTCGTCGTAATACCACTCGATAACCTCATCCTTGGCGATTTTCATAGCGTATTCAAAGGCCTCGTCCCAGTCGAAAGACTCGAAGAGAAGCTCCCAGCCCTCGTGTAACAACTTTAAATCTCTTGCTTTCCCTGTCACCAAAATCCTACCCTCATTTCTGTTTATTAACACTCTGTACACGGACGTATACGTATACGTATTTAAAAATCACTTAACATTTTTAACATATTATCTTACTGCACAAGAAAAACAAATTAAACAATCTTGTAAAATCTATATTGTGTCTATTAAATGATATATTAGTTTTTACAAAATATGTATAAACGTTTATAATAACAAGTAACTCAAAAACTCAGCGCTTTACAAGCTGGAGAAGCTATTTTGCATTTAATGGGTTTTTATTTGTTAATACCATCAATTCTCTCGGATTAATCTTTACAAAATTCAATCCATATCTTTTCAAATAATCATATGCTGAGGCGGTAATGTCGCCAGCCACTAATATCCCCCTCACGTCGTATCCCTTCCTCCTGTATAACTCAACGTATCTAGCCAATTGAAACACCGCCTCATGGGTCGCGAGATCTCTCTTAACCTCAATTATTACATAGCGCCCGTTTTTATCACGCGCCAGAATATCTAAATGCCCCACGTCTGTCGGCACCTCCACCCCTACTACCTCAAGCCCCTCTTCAATAATTGAGGGGTTTTTAACCAACGCCCCCACTACGTCCCGCTCGCTCCCCACCAGCGTCAACTCAGTTGCGCCCACGTCAAAAGCCGCGATGAAATCCACTTTGTCGAAAATTACCCGCACTGTTTCAAAAGGCCTTGACCTTATGCTTTTAACGACAAGCTTGCCCCCCTCTACATATGCCGCAGTGGAGCTACCTGGCGGATTCCATATCTTTGGCTGGGCCTTCTCAGCCTCGTGCACTAACAACGTGCCGTCCCGCTTGAGGATTACTAGGCGGCGGCTAGGCCCTAGCGACGCCGCCGCCCTGCCTGTATAAAACACTTCACAAACGCCTACTGCGATCACAATCCCCAATTTCCTTCCCGAGTTGATTAAACGCGCTGCCTCGTCGGGCGTCGGGGCCTCTACGTACATGCCAACAGCTTGTTGCATTATAAAAGGCAATAAGTTAATATATCCGGGCTAATCCGCGCCTATGGCAAAGGTCGAAATTAAAGAAGTGCAGGAGGTAAGAGGCTTCAGCGTGGTTAAAAAAGTTCCCAACAGGGCCGCGTTGACGGGAGACTTGAAGCCCAACGTGATATTAGTTTTCCACGGCAAAGAGGGAAACGACATGGTTGTTGAAATATTCACCCCAGACCCAAACGGCGACAAGACGCTCCCCTCAGCCACAGTCGCCGCAACTAAATTCTCCGGAAGCGCCGAGAAAGTAGACAACGCATACGCCACGCTTTTATTCTGGGCGCTTAAAGAGGGCAAGTCCCTGGGGACGCCCAGCAGAGAGATCTACACAAAAGTAGACAGAAGCCAGGACCCGCCTGAGGTGGAGGTAGAAGTGCAGTCTCCGATACAATAAACGCGATTTTAACTGATAATAACAAGGAAGCGCCTTACAGCTGTATGTGAATTACAATCACCTCTATTAATGCTGTCGCCATTAGAAAAAGGGGCTGGCGTGGCGAGGTACTCGCGTGTTTTTCTAGAAAGCGAGAGGAGGGCGGTTGCAATAAGGCCCGAGGAGGGGGGCTATCAACGTGCCGAGTAAGAGTCCCAAGGCTCGACGCCCAGGGCGCTGTGCAGTACATGTGCAGTAAATAACGCAACTAAAAACGCGGTGAGGGCAATCACAGCGGTGTTTGCGTAATTAACCAATCGCGAGGCGTGCGGCTAGGACTAACGACATTAGGAAAATCGGCTGTGCGATTACCTATACGCCACGACGGCTTGTTGATGTAGGCGCTGGACCTGGCGGAAATGCGGGTCGAAGCAAGCCGCGTCAATTTATCTGGGCTGCACTTGGTGAACTAGAAAAGCTTAACAAGAGAAACGGCTATTACGTGGCTAATAATTTGGCGACAAAAGGGGATTTGCTAACGACAGCAAAGGCGTGTGATCCCCAGCGAATACGTGAATAGGAATGCGGTGTACAGTGCGAGGGAAAGGTGGGCCCGCCGGGATTTGAACCCGGGACCACCCGCGCGTGAGGCGGGCATCATACCGCTAGACTACGGGCCCTTATCTGCTTAATACTACAATTTTTAAGTGTTTTGCCCCATTGTAAACGGCGACGTAAAGGGGGTTACCGCCCGATACTTAATCCGGCGGGGATACATATATTTTTGACGTTCTCAGTCTTCTATGCGTTGTATTCAATTGTTTTTTGACGGGGCTTGTGAGCCCGTTAACCCCGGCGGCATCGGCGCCTACGGCTTTGCGGCCTTTGACGAGGGGAGGGAGGCGTACGGCGAAGGCGGCGTTGTATGTTTCGGCGAGCGGTGGTGTACGAATAACTACGCCGAGTACGCGGGGCTTGTAAAGGCCCTCGAGTGGGCCCTCGCGGGGGGTTTTGACTGCGTCTCGGCCTTCGGCGACAGCCAGCTGGTGGTGAGGCAAATGCTGGGGCTGTACGCCGTGAGGGCCCCGAACTTGAAGCCCCTCCACGAGAGGGCCCTGGAGCTGTCCAGGGGGTTTAGGCGCTTTTCCATATCGTGGGTTCCCCGGGAGGAGAACTCCCGCGCCGACTATTACTCCAAGAGGGCTTACTGCGACTTTCTGAAGTCGAGGCCAGATCTCCGCGAGAGGTACGCCAGGTGGCTGGCCACTGAGAGACAGCTAGAGCTCCTCAGAAGGCTGGGCGTAGAGGTTGAGTGCCTCACCAAGGCGGAGGCCTCGAGGCTTATTAAAAAAGCCCTCGCCAATAGAGGGGGGACTTAACGCCCTGGTCACGTCCTGACGTCTAGCCCGAGCTCTCTAGCCTTGTTAATTAAGCGGAGGACTTCTTGCCACGACTTGGTTTTGTATATGTAAAACCGGCCCGCGGGCTCTGCCTCCACTCCCAGCGCCTCTTTTGCATATAAGCCCAGCACCACTACATAGTAGCCGTCTGGCGTCTTCCTCCTCGACGTCCACACGGCTTTTACAGGAGGCCTCACAGCTTTTTAAAAACAGCGGGACTTAAGTCTTCTCATCGCAAAGCCTTATCCTGCCGCCCCTCCTTAAGACGTCTAGAATTTCCTCAAGCGTGTAGGAGTTGGCAGTCCTCCTCTTAAACCCCCTGGCAATTACTATATAGACGTCTCCCTCCGCCTTTCTAATGAGATCTCTCACCACGGCCTCTGCGTCAACATCCCCAGACCATTTCACCTCTCCGTATATTCTACAGCCGCGGATCTCCCCCGCCAAGTCGATATCGACGCCGCCTTTTATGAGCTTGCCCAGCCTCACGCCGAATATAGACGGCGAATGGCGCCTTATAAATTCTTCAAACATCTCGCCGAAGTATTGAGAGAGGGCTTCTCCGTCTTGCAAAGGCCTTACATCCCCCTGTTCTAACGCGGAGAGGTTTGGGTAGACAAAGCGGAACCAAAACCGGAAGAGGTTGTCCCAGATGTAATATAGCCCCCTCTTCTTACCCACGGGGACTTCTCGGCGCACAATCTCCAGGTGCTGGAGGACCCAGAGATACTTAGACGCCTTGCTCCTATCCAGCCCGGCCCAGTCTGCTATTTCGCCCAAGGCATGTCTCCCGCTGGCAATGGCCTCAAGTATGGACACATACACACGGGGCTCTCTCAACTCCTCTCTTAATAAAAACACCGGCTCTTCGTATAGGGGACCTCCCTTTTTAAAAAGCCGCAACAAATTCTCCTCAAGGCTCTTATTTGCGTCAAACAGAGATAGGTAATACGGCACGCCTCCGACTACGGCCCACGCCTTAAACACATCAACGGGATCCCAGCCGGGGAGTAGTTCGTGTATCCTCCCTGGGGGCAACTCGCCCATTTTCCAACTCCCAGTGCGCCTGCCGTATAAGGGCGATTTGCGCGATAAAATCCTCTCCTCAATCATCCCCACGCTTGACCCCACTAAGAGCAGAAAGACTTTCGTTTTAGACAGAGAGAGATCCCAAGCTCTTTGCAATACCGAGGGGATTGAGGGATCTAGCTCCACGAGGTATTGAAACTCGTCGAGCACCAATGCCACTCTCTCCCCCGCAGAGACCCGGGCGAGGACGTCTAAAAATACGTCAAATCTCGGCTCTAAGTGGCGGAGATATTCCAGCCCTGTTAGATCTGCCAGCTTTCCCAAGAGCTCCTTCACGTTTTTCTCAACGGAGTCGTAAGTACACATATGGTAAATCCCCCTCTTCCCCTTGAGAAACCGCACTGCCAACGCCGTCTTCCCTATCCTCCTCCTGCCGTATAAAACGAGCAACTGCGCCGAGGCGGAGTTATAAGCCTCCTCTAGCCACTGCAATTCAGCCTCTCTGTCAATAAATTTTGACTCCACAAGTATTATACTCTAGAGGTAAATAAAAATTAAGGCGTCTGCCGGCCGGAGGACTGACCGTCAAGAGCGGAGCGGGCGACAGGCTCTATCCCTACGCCGCCTTTTACACCAATTAAGACATATATCTATAAAACATTAATAAGACGTTCAAAACTCTGTAATAGAATTCTCATACAACTTATTTAAACATATTTTTATTAATCGAATTAGAAAGAACTATTCTATTTATATAATTTTTAGATATTTTCGATTGTCGGAGAGTTTTAGTTAGCTTAATCCGTCCCTCAGTTCTACAAGACATTCGCCGATTTAAATTTCGCAGTGTTAGCTCGGGCAAGCTAACACAGTGGCTTGTACACACCGATTTTTCGACATTAACACTGTTAATATGGCCAGTTAAATTGCGTGATATTTAAAAATACATTGTAGGGCACGGTTATGTTGCTACAATTTGGAATAGATTGGGGGCAATTGTTGCGCGACATTATTGCCTACGGCATACAGGGCATTATTGCAATAATAATAATTCTTGTGGCTTGGGCAGTGGGCTCGGTGATAGGCAGGGCTGTGAATAGGCTAATTGAGAGGACTGGGTTAGAGAAGGCGTTTGATAGGACGGACGTGGGCAAGGCCTTTAGAGCAGCTGGAATAGATCTGTCTAATCTAATTGGAATGCTAATTACGGCATTTGTTGTAGTTATAGGTATTGTTGTTGCATTAGGTTACCTGAGGATAGGGGGAGAGGCCGGCGTATTGGTAGCGCAAATTGCTGAGTATCTGCCGAGACTTATTGGCGGTATAATACTACTCACAGCTGGTCTCATATTAGTAGCGCTTTTAACCGACTACATTGGTAAACTCCTGACAGGTCTCTTTCCCAAACAGTTCGTTGAAATAGGCGAAATGTTGCGCAACCTCTTGCTCATCGGCCTCATTGCGTTGGTAGTATCAATCGCGCTTGACTTAATGTTGTTCACCGGGCCTCTCGTGTACCCGCTTATTCTCGGCACTGTGATTATAGGTGCAGGCATATTCATAGGACACACAGTAGTTAGGAACATCATAGAAGATCACCCAGAATTCGCCAGCGCTGCGCCGTATGCCAAATTCTTAGTTTATCTGATATTCTTAATGGTAGGCCTAGGTGCAATATTTGCCAACTTCCCACAAGCCGCACACGTGATTCAAAACGTGGCATGGGGCATCGCCATTGCCGCCGCATTGTTGTTAGTACCGGTTATTTACACGTTAGCGAAAAAAATGGCAGGAGAAACAAAAGGGTAACCCCTCTTTTTTACACTCGTAATCTTTATATAGTTTTATATACTTCTCGCCAATGCACGTAGAAATACGCGACCCCTCACTGGTAGAGCGGCTCAGGAGGTTGCTCCCGAGGCCAGACGCCCCCTTTGACGAGGTGATAATAAAACTCTTAGAACAGCCGTGTAAACTACGGATTAGGGAAATTGTAGAGGAGGTAATGGCATCGCTTAATTTAGAGGAGCGGGTTGGCAAAATAGTAGAGGAGGCTTTGTCGCGCAACGTGGGAGACTTGGAGAGGCGCGTGGCGCACTCGGTAGAAAAGGCCGTGAAAGAGGCCTTGCGCCATATACAAATTGCCAGCGCCGAAGTTGGCGGCGGCTGGGAGGCTGTTATTAGAGAGGCCAACAAAAGGCCAGACGGCTGCTTGACATTTGCCGAGATTAGAAAATACTATGGAAAGAACTTAAACAGCGTAATGCTTCGAAAGCGGGGTTTCGTCCAGAAGGAGAGGGGCCTTTGGTGCCTGCCTAAAAGCTAGGTTTTGCCCATTACTCTCTTTACAGCCTCTGGCGCCTCTTTCAGAGTCCTAATCACCTCGTCGGGAGGCGTAGATTCCGCTGGGATTGAGAGGCGTCTTGAATACTCAGGCGCCTCTTTAGACCAGTCGCCGAAGAAAATAGCCCTGAGGCCGTACCGCTTGGGGAAGTAGACGTCAAAGACCGGGTTGTCGCCTATCATCACCTGGGCGTTGTGGAAAAACTCGGGGCACGTCTTAGCGCACTTATAGGCATCTGAAGTCCTTACTCCGTCTACAAGCCTGTCTAGACCCAGTTGTCTTATCACTGGGAGCTGATACGACGCGTGTCCGTTTGTGGCGATTTCTACTCTAAAGCCCATTTCCCTGAGCTCTGCCAAGGCCTCTATAGCTCCGTCATTTAGGCGGAAGCTTGGCAAGTGTCTGTGCAAAACCTCCACAACGTCCGGCACCTCCCGCACCCCCAACTCGGCGGCCGCTGATGTGAATAGCTGTTGCCAGTCAAACGCGCGCCAGTCCAGCCTCCTCATCAAGGCCAAGTTCTTCTCCCTAACTCTCATCCAAACCTCTTCTGGCGCCGCCCCTGCCCTCTTGGCGATAATTGCCGATATCTCCGCAAAGACTGGGTTCCAGGCCTTTAGCGGCAGTAAAGTTCCATCGAGGTCTATGAGAATAGTCGCCATAGCGCCTCGGCTATCAACGCCATAAGCGTCACTCCAAAGGCCAGGAGAGTGCCGTTGCGATACCTCCGCCACAGACCCCTCAGCGCCGCGGCGGAGAAGTACGCCAGCGCTACGCTCGTCGCCAAAGCGCCAACCGCCAGCAGGTACAAGCCGGCGGAGAGGGAGATATATACAAGCCACAGCCCCAGGGCGGTGGAGGCGGCGGTGACCCAAGCCCCAAGCGCCGCGGCCCTGCGCGGACCTACGCAGATCGCCAACGTGGTGACGCCAGCCTTTAAATCCCCCTCGTAGTCCATCGCAGTCTTTACAAACTCCCGGCCCACGTTCGCCACTAGGGAAGAGGCAAAGAGGAGGTAGAGCACGGCCGACGTGGCGCCCGCCGCGGCCATCCCGTATATATACGTCATGGACGTGAGAAAAGCAACTACTAAGTTGCCGGCGACGGGCACCCGCTTAAGCCTTGAATTATACAACACGCCAAGAACCGCGGCGGTAGCGTATACGGCCAGGGGAGCCGGGCCTAGGAGCGCCGCCAGCACAGCCCCCAAGGCCAGCGATCCATATGCGATGAGGCGCGCAGTCCCCACGCCGATATCCCCCCTCACAAGCGGGGCATCTGGCCTATTAACCCTATCCTCCTCAAGATTCGCCAAATCGTTGTGGGCAAAGAGGCCCGCCTCCGCCAGAAAAGTAGAGGCCGCCAACAACGCCACAGCCACAGGGTCCCGCCCCCCCGCCACTAAGTACGAGGCGCTTGAGGCCATCGCCGCCAACACCCCGTGCTCCCCCCTTATAAGCCTCCAGACGGCCACGGGGCAACTCAGACTAGGAAATATAAGCTAAAACGGCGAAAAATTTAAAAAAAAGATTTCTAGTAATATAATGGTCGGGCGCAGAGACTTCCTCAGAATTGTGGCCGGGGCGGTGCTGACGGCGTCGGCGGCGAGTCTCCTGTTACAAACAAACAACCCCGCGCCCCGCGCCCAGCCCGGGGGTTACTGGTTTGAGAAAATTACGGAGGAGCCCAGCGCAGACGATGTAATTTTGGAGTTTGTAGACGAGGAGGGGGGCCCGCTGGACTTCTCGGCGTTTCTCATTTGGGAGCCCACAGGTGAGGCGGAGGAAGTCGCCGTTAAGAACGGCAAGCTGAAGATACCAAAAAGGCGGCTGGTGGATCAGGCCAACGCGTGGAGGGGTGAGCTAAAGGGAAGGGGCCAGCCTACCCTCACTGAAAACGCCCTACTGGCGATAGTGCCCACGTCCCTCCCAGCGGAGTTTCTACCGTATACGGCAGTTGTAGAGACCCCCCGTCTTATAAACAGGAGGTATAAACTACACGGAGTGAGGCGATCTAAGAAGACAAATAGCTTGAAGTTCGCCGCCTGCCCCGAGGCAAAGATGTTGTACATCTCAGACGCAGATCTTAGAAATTACGTGCCGGCGGTGGCGCTTAAAGACGCGTCGAGTAAAGCCTTTGGCGAAGATGTTTACTATGGCTATAAAGTAGACGGCAGTGTGGTAAAGTTTAGCGTTTATGGGGTTTTGTCATTAGGTTACGGAACCTCTTTGAGAATTACAAGCGATTACACGTGGAGTACTGGAGATCTCAAAATCTCTGGCGGTGCGGGTTATATACCGAAGAACGATGGCGAGTCTGCTGCTGTTATGTTTTATTCTACCATATGGCGTTACCTCGTGTACGAAGTGTATGATATAAACACTTGTACAGCTGTAGACCAGAGGGCTGGCTTTTATATGCTTAATTTGGCGTTTGAAAATGGAAGCTTCGCCTTAAGAGGGGTTTCAAACCCTCCGCCTACGACATTTGAAGAGGTAACAGTTGCTGATACTAAAACCTATAGCGGCAGAGATGGAAAACTTGGCGATAGTAACGCATTACAATACATCGATATAATGAACAACGAGCCGCTCTTAGACGTCAGTTTAAATATACGATTAGGCGGTGGGTGGGGAATTGGGGCGGTATTAAACTACCTGGGGCTTCCGTTTTCATGGCTGATTAAAAGAGCCCATGCAGGCTTTACTTTTCAGCTCTATGGGGGCGCTGCTAATTACGTAGCTATAATAAGAACCGATGCGAATCCCAACGCGAGTTATTCGCTTCAAATTATGAGAGCCTCCTATACCCACTACCTCAAGGACTACGTGTTTAAGCCACTACGCACGGCGGCTGTGATAGTCGACTAAATTTATAAATATCTTTTTCGTGGCCTCCGTGCCTCGGCATCAGAACTTCTCCATGGACGACGAGGACGTCGTCAAGTTGGTGTTTAGGGAGTACGGGGTGAAGATCACGCCGGAGCAAATCGCGAGGGCGTATGCCCCGGAGCAGAGGATGTCTTGGAAAAAGAGCGTAGAGGTGGCCAGATTCATAAAGGGGATGACGTTAAAACAGGCAAGGGAGTGGCTGGAAGACGTGGTAAAGCTCAAGCGCCCGGTGCCAATTAGGACATTTAAAAAGAAACAAGCCCACCACGCCACGCCTTGGGAGGGGTGGCCCGTGGCCAAGTGGCCGGTAAAGGTGGCCAAGCGCTATCTCCAGTTATTGGAAAACTTAGAAAACAACGCCAGGTTTAGAGGCCTTGACGTGGATAGAGTGGTGATAGTCCACGCCGCGGCTCACAAGGGGATTAGAATACCTAATATCATGCCGCGGGCCTTCGGCAGGGCAACGAGATTCGACGAACAGACAGTAAACGTCGAGCTCATAGCAGCGGAGCTACCTAAAGAAGTCGTCCCCAAGCACTACAAGCTGAACCTAGTTAAGAAGTAGGGGGTAAAAGCGTCCATCTGGCTAGCGCGTACAATCAATAACTGCCAGAGACGCGGCTTTGCCGCTACAAGACTACCGTCGGCGCGCCGGGGAGATCAGCTACGCTGGAGTTTTAACGGGGGGCCTCCGGATACGCCAAAACTCCTTCAACGTCTTTACCGCCTTATGTCATAATATTTAATGTAATTTTATGATTATTGGCATAAAATCTTTAATTAAAAGGCCAGCAGAAAATATAAAGAGGAGAGGGATGTAAACATATGGTTAACTCAAATATTGTAGTGGGGGCGGTAATGGGGCTGGTTGTACTGGTTGCGGTGGGGGTGTTGATAACTGCTGGGTTCGGCGCCGCATTACAGGGGCCGGCGGAGGATAGCATAGTGTCTAAGGCCAGTGCAGAGGTTGAGAGTGGGTCGCCGGCGATAACAAAAAGGTGGACTCGTGAGAACAGCTCTTATCTTGTAGAGGAGGAATTCTATATAGATGTGGAGCTTGTTAGAGAGCTTAAGCCGAGGCTTGGGTATTATGTTTACGAGACAAGCCTCATACGGCTCGCTGATGGCGTTATGTACGAGCGGTGGGTGTATAACGTCACTAAGACCGACGGCGGCTATTCCGTGGTGCGAACACTGTACAGCTTCATGCTGATTGACGGCAGGTGGTTAAACGGCTCTGCAGTGGACGAGTGGCTTGTCGTAAACAACACCGTGATCTGGTTACACTCAATAACTGGTGACTCCTTGTGGGTTCACAACTACACCGAGCGGCCTATAAGCATGAACTGCCTCTCGTTGCTCGTGGCCCCGCCGTTTTGGCCCTACGTGGCCGAGGGCCGCCAGTTCAACGTTAAATGGGTGACCAACGTGACATTTCTACCGCCCTTTGGCAACGGCACGGTACGGGGCGAGTTCAGCGACAAGTATAAGGTGGGGAAGGAGCTTGTCGACTGCAGAGGCCCCGTCGGGAAGTGCTACGTGGTGGAGGCGGAGTTGAAGAGGAAATACTACGCACCTCGCATTAATATGGTTAACGAATTTGAGCCTTACCGCTACGTTTTCTATGTGGATCTCAGCGGCGTTGTGGTGGAGGTTAGGGAGTACGCGGGACGGAGCAAGACGCCAACATTAACGATTAAACTTGTAGAGTGGACATGAGGAGAGCCGTATTAGTTCTAGCCGCGGCACTGCTTCTTAGCTGTGAACTTCATATCAGCTGGAATAGATTATAAGAGTGACTGTTCATGTGTTAAATGCGTTGATGGGAAATGTTCCTCCGGCAGATGGAGTGGAGCGGTGTGCGGATACAGTGAGGGAGACCCTGCGTTGAGTCAAGTGAGGAACAAGTATGGAGGAATTGCGTGGGCCCCGCCTAACGGCAATGCTGAGAGTTATCTCACGAATTTGGGCTACTGCAAATCGTGGTATTACACACGTTATAGCGATACTGACTTCACCAAAAAGGTAGGTAAAGGTTATTGTAGATATCAATAATTTCGTCTGATAAGAAGTATATTACATATCGCGATGGGCCGGAGCCTAATTCACAGCCTGCGTACTTTTGTAATGGAAACCCGGATTTGTGGCTACCCTTTGGATGTGTAGTAGACACCATTGCATACTGGCACCAAAATTGTTAATTTTTTCAAATATTTATTATCTTTTTTTCTTTTTTACAAAAAACGCCGAACACGCAACTGGCCTTAACGACGGGGTCCACCAGACGTCTCTCGCCATCTCCCGGGGCCGCTACACAGTAAGCGGTTGCCTCCGCCAACATACTGAGATTGAGGTAACTACCACATCCAGCGCCTCGGAGTTGGCAACAAGCGGCGTCAGCAAGGGGTGAACCGGTCATCAATCACCTTAAAGGAATTTCCATCACCAGAATGGGATAATTGTACATTTTTATTCTTATGCCCCCTTTCTACTCTCCTGGCGTTCCGGGGGGCACGGGGCCCTAGGGCGCCGTTTGGCCCCCATGGGGCGGGCGCGTCCGGAGAGTAGAAAGGGGGCATGTTCCCCGTTGAATAAGCCGCCCCAATGGGTGTTTTAGCAATGGCTTCATGAGTCTCGCAAACCCCAGCAGATATCTCTGACATGCGCCGCAATCTCAAACGCCGTGGAAAATTTACATCTATACGGCCACTCTCATATACATTTTACAGCGAAAAAAAAATACCGAAGTTTTCTCCCTCTTATGCAAACTAAAAAATATAAGGGAATAGGAATAAGTCTAGTGTTGGCTGTGGGGGTACTGATCCTAATGGCGACGACTAGCAAATATGCGTGCGCCGCCGGCACGTGCGATACAGAAGACTTCTACCCCTCATCATACTACCACTCTAAGTTGACCTCCGAAGGACAGATAGATATTATAATCACAGGGAATCTCTGGACGAAAAAATCTCAATACTTCGCATCTGGCTACTACTTTTCCTTCGACTTCTACAGAACTGTGAGCTGCACCGACGGCAGTGATAAAGATGTCTACGATTATTATGATTATTACACTGATTTACCGGCGCCTCATCGTGAAAATGTAGAGGAGTGGAATCCGTGGAATCCGATTTGTTACATCGTGCCTAGGGTGTGTAACGAAGAGGTAGAAATAGGTACGGAAAATCCGCAGAATATACAAACTGGCGTGTGGTATAGGGTCGTTGCGTATTTCACCGTTAAGAAACATGAGAGCTATGCCATGCGTATTGAGCCAGAGGTTGAGCCCGCCACTACTATTACGCCGCCTCCATGGGAGGAGTGGTGTGAATTAGCTTGTTATAATACAAGGGCTGGAACTACCGGCTGGTAGTATGAGGGCGAGGTATTTAGCTATACTTCTCGCGCTTGCCATAGCTGCGGCGGCTTTCTACATGGGCGTGGGTAGAGCCGTCGTAGGAGAGGAAAGGGTGGTGGATGAGCTGGGTGAGGTGCATGAGGTTATTAAAGCTGGGCCTTACGTCATGATAAAACACGGCCCCAGCGCCTACCAAATCGGCGGGGATTTTAACAAAACGATGAGATATATAGAGACGCGGAGGGCCTCCTGGGAGAGGTGGAAAAGGCTAGTAGACAAATACGGAGACGAGGTGTACAAGGCATATGTAGTGCCATGTAGAATGTACAGAATAGAGGAATTCTCAACACTGGCAAAAAACCTCGGCCTCGCAGATAAAATCACCGAACTTATACCCAGTGTTTACTATAAAAACGGCACCTGGGCGTTAGGAGGCCACTCCATTAGGCCAGAAGGCCTTAATCTCGACGATTGGCTAAAATCAGTGGAAGAGAAGGCTTTTATCAGTGTGGCTATTAAGTATCTAGACTGGCGTGGCGGCAATGGGACTGAGGCGCCTAATTTTACTAAGTTTGTCGAAGTGGGTCGTTCTGTGGCTGATGTGTATATTGGCGCTTTTATAGTGGAGGCGCCTCTTAGGGAGTTATACGCCCTCGCGAAAAAACCGGAGATTTTAATGGTAGACACGCCTCTAGATCTCATATGGAGATATAGGGAGGAGGGGAGGACTGTGATAGTGAAGAGGGTAACCGTCGGTGAGAGATATCTAATAGAGATGAAAGACCTCTGTGATATAGATAGTAGAGATAAAAGGCGTCTCCCGGATTAACAAAACCTTTTTTCGCCTTTTTAGATCTAGAGAGGCATATCCACCATTTTTAATCTAGATGCAATGGCGGCTTCACGGAGCCGCCCAGCCGCCTATCGCGTTGCTGTGTTAAATTAGAAGTCTCACAAAGGGCCGTGGTTGCGATGTGGAGAGGCTACGGCTAGCGATTTCCTTACAGCGTTGGCCGTGGCGGCTGGGAATCTTTTCGTGGGGGGCGTCCTTTGAATTACCCTGTGGGCTCTCCACTTAGCGTTTCCAGCTGAGGTATCGATTCCCGGTTCTCAGGCGGTGGAGATTCCGCCGCCACATATGGGGGTCGGCGTTTGCCGGCGCCGCGCATAACTCCGTCTGCTGTCTACAGCGCGTGGGGGTGTGGACAAAAAGCTTAAATATAGTGTGGTGTCTGGGACGCGATGTCTACTCCTCCGAGGAGGTTGCCGGTTTATAAGAAGATTTTAGAGGAGAATAAAAAGAAGTGGATGATTAAGGAGTTTTTAGAGTATAGGCTGAGTAAATACGGCTATATAGACTCCGAGATTTTAAAAACTCCCCTGGGCACCCGCATTGTAATATACGCAGAGAGGCCGTCTAGGATAATCGGCAGGAAGGGGGCCATAGTCAAAGAGATTAGTAACATATTAACCACAAAGCTTGGCGTTGAGAACCCCCAAATCGATGTGATAGACATTTCTAAAATCGAGGCCCCTGAGATGTTCCCCAAGGTGGTGGCATACCGCATTGCCAACGCCATGGCTAAAGGCGTGAGGTTCAGAAGGGTGATGTTTGTCGCAATTAGACAACTCATGGAGGCGGGAGCTAAGGGGTTCGAGATTGTTGTCAGCGGCAAATTATCAACAGAAAGAGCCCGCTTTGAGAAACAGACGTACGGCAAACTTTATAAAATAGGGTATGACGCCAAGAATAGAGTAAGGAGGGCCGTTGTCCACGTCCTTCTAAAACCCGGCATCTACGGAATTGAAGTACGGATTGCTCCGGCGACGCTTCAGTATTCAGATGAATACAAAATTAAACCGCCAGTGAGGCCGGAGGCCGTCCAGCAACAGTCGTAAAGGGTCAAAGTTTTTAAACTCTGGGATCCCCCTTCCCTATGTCCTCTGAAAAGAAGCTTAAGGCCAAGGTGTTGAGAGAGATGAAGCCGGAGGAGAGGAGGGAGTTGCTCAACCAGTTGCGGGCTGAGCTAGTGAGGCTTGAGACGCAACGCGCTAGGGGGTTTGTAGAGAAGCCAGGCCGTATTAGGCAGGTACGGAGGATAATTGCAAGAATACTTACGATTGAGAGAGAAGAAGAATTGAAAAAGGCAAAGAGCCGTTCTTAATGCCTTTTAGTTGTATCGACTTGCTGGGGAGAGAGGTATTTACATATAAGTGCCCTTACGACGTTAGGGGGGTCGTCGTGGGGGAGACATACAACACATTCCTAATTTTAGCCGGCGGCAGAGTAGTCACAGTTCCAAAATTTCTCTGCCACTTTTTCGACCACGAAAGTGGGCTTTTAATAAACGGGAGATACCTCGTGGGGTACCGCGATAAGAGGCTATTCAACTGCGGCAAATTCTAGACATGGACTGCGCCGAGAGGGAGCACATACCTGTCATAAAGGAAAGGCTCGGCTGTTCGGAACCCTCAGACTTAGATCTCGGCTTTATGAAAGTGAGGCCTGACCTCATATGCGGCGGGGTGCCCACCGAGGTGGAGTGCGCGAGCCGGGTACACCTCGGAATAGGGCAAGCGCTTGCCTACAAATACGCGTGGGGCACCGCAACTCTAGTCGTCATAGTACGTGACGCATCGCAGAGCCTTAGGCAATTTCTCGAATGGGCAATGCAAGCCTTGGGCTTACGCATTTATATCTACACAGGCGAGGTGATTACTCCACTAAACGTTCGTAAACCGCCGTCTTCTCTACGAACTTAGTAAATAGCTCTAGATACGTCTCGAATTGTAACTTGGCAGAATCTTTTACTTTTGACGACGCCAATACATGACCCTTTTCCCTGTAGCTATCTAATCTCAAGTCTTCGTAGTACTTAAAACCCCAAAAAGCTGACTCCTTCTTATCGCTGTAGTATTTAGCCTTTTTATCCGAGTGGGCGAACTTAATGCCGGGGAATTCCCTGCTAAGTTCGTCGTATATGGCCTTCCCCTCGCGCTCTACCTCATCAGGCTGAGCGTTTTGTCTTATTTGGTTCAGCACAACTAGGGCATATGTCTGCGGCTGGGCTATGCCGAACTGGCGGTCCATAATGGCGAACACCCTCTGGAGGAAGATCTTGGTTTTCTCAATCTCCGACTTCCCAGGCCTCGTCATGATCACATAGAGAGAGGAGAGGCCAACTGTCATAGGGAAAAGCGGGAAAAGCCAATTGGGGGAGTCCACTATGACGTAGTCGTATCGGCTCTCTATAGGGGACACTAGGTTGTCCATAAGCCTATTCCAGCCGCTTACTTGAAACACCTCAGACTGTATATCGCTTAAATTGCCCCCGGGCAGTAGGTCAAACCTAACTTCGGCACCGGCGACTTTATGCCTGGCCAAGCAGTCATTGACGTCCATGCGCCTAGCGGTTCTGCCCAGCTTGTAGTCAACTAGGTTTTTCAACAACGTCTGGAGATTACAATCATCCACGTACTTGTCAAGCAGATAAAGAGTAGCGGACGCGGAGGGATCCATATCTATGAGCAACACCTTTTTGCCCTTTAAGGCGAGGGCGCCGGCCGTTAGGATTGAAAACAGCGTCTTCCCCGCCCCGCCGGAGGCCGATACGAAACTTATTGTAAGCATAGACGTATTTTTTGAAAAATATAAAGCTTTAACGTTAGTTTAAGGCCTTATTTTAACTTCTTGTAATAATCCCAGTAATGTCTGAAAATCCCTAGGCACGGAGAGGACAACCCCAGGCGCCAGCCCTTCGAGCTTGCGAACGAGCTCCAGAGCCTCCCTGGGAGAAACCGCCGTCTGCCCCAGGCGCTCAAATAAATCGAAGTTCTTCTCTGTCTTTACTAGGATGTAGGGGTAGATCACCGGCGGAAGGTCGGCCAGTTGCTCCGCCTCTCTGAGGTGTAGCGCGAGATAGAAATCGGCGCCTATTTTCAGCCTCTGCTTGTAATCCCTCCTCAGACTTAGAAGCGCCCCGGCCTTGAAGCCCATTTTCTTCGCCACGGCCACGGCCTCCTCTGTGGAGATTTCCCCCACAGGCCTGCCCTCAGCCGGGGGATCTCCTTGGAGGACAACCACGTATTTTATGTCCAGCAGGTACGCGCCGCCTAGGAGGGATTTATAAGCAGTCATGTTTATGTCCAACAGCCTGATGTGTACAATTGGCTCTATGCCTAATTGCTTCGCCAAGGCGCCTACGGCAATAGAATGGGCAGAGGGCTTCCCTCCAGGAGCCTCAGGGATGTCGACTTTCTCCACGTACCGCGTCAGCGCGTCTAGCCTAGCCAGCAGTTTTTCCCTGTATAGTATTGGCGTGAGTTCGGCAACAATTTCCATTAGGGCAGTGCCAAGGGCGTGAATAGGCGACCTCTGCCCTCATAGAACTTTGATAAAATCTCGTAAAAGGACAGACGTAATGATTGCACTAGGGAGAATAAGCCCTCAGCCGCGGCTATAAGCGAGTGGCCGAATATTGCGAATATAATCCCCGCGGGGCCTAGCGCCATTGCCACGCTGTTAACCATTTTTGTGAGTACGCCGTGGATTAATGTCAGGATAACGAGGCGGGCGAAGCTGGGGATATTAGCTAAGGTGCCCAGTGATCCCTCTACGAAGCCCAGTATGAACTCCTCTGTGACGGGCGGCGCCTCCTCGTGGTGTTTATACTTGGCCTTCAGCGCAAAGGCACCTGCGGCGCTCCACAAAAAGGCAACGATAAAGATGTATATCCAGGGGAATTGGAGAATGGGCTCGAGGAACTCTAGGTGCAGTGCCGTCTTCACTAGGGAGAAGAAGACCATGGCAAGTGAGAAGAATAGTATGACTTGAGGCAATATCACTCCGAGCGCTACGTCGGGCTCTCCCTTCAGCCACGTGTTTATGAACTTGACAACGAATGACAAGAACACCAGGAAGAAGCCGAGCAAGAACGCGGCTCTAATTGCCTCTATTACCCCCTCTACCACGACGAATTCATGCTTGCCGAACATGTGGAGTATGGGGGCTATCGGCATTTCCACTCCTAAGGCCGACAGCGGGAATCCAAATGCCTTTTGGTATACGAATGCGCCGAAGAACATGGCGACAAGGCCTGTGACTGCCCATATAATTCCCCAGTCTTTGTGGCGGCCGCCGTATAACTTCGTCATGAGGAGTACCCCCAGTAGGAATAGTAAAAACCCGTGGCCTAAATCGCCGTACATCCAGCCGAAGAACGTCGGGATTAACAACGCCACAAGGGGCACTGGGCTTATTTCATACGGCCTCGGCACGCCGTACATATACACAATTTTTGTAAACTGTCTTATTGGCGTTGGGTATTTCTCTAACGTAGGCCTCCTCTCGGCGGGAACGCTGTCGAAGTATTTATAACGCGTCCTCCTGATAATGTCTAGCTTAGCGGCGTTCCGCCTCACGAACTCTGCCAGCGCATCGTCAATTTTCTTTACGTCTTTCTCTATTACGTAGAAAATTACAGTGGCTATATCGGCGTGCTCCTCCCACTTCTTGTCAGCGTATAGGGAAAACTCAGCGTATTGCCTCTCCAAGGCCTCGAACTCTTTTCTCAATTTTTGTAAGGCGGCCTCGGCGGATTTAATGGCGTTTTTCACAAGCTCCCTCCCGGTTTTTATATCGGCTAGGTACTCGGGAGGCACCTCTACGCCCTTGGCCTCTCCTCTGACCAGGGCAATCTTTACGCCGTTGATTTCCTGCAAGACGTGGGGGGCGTTAATGGGCATCTCCGGCTCTATATAGAGCCTAAACCCCTCCGGCAGTTTTAAACTCTCTTTATCAGATAAGCCGTCTAACACTTGCTCGATTTTACGCAGATCTGAAAGTTGTTTTTCAACTCTAGCAATTTCGCTCTCAAACGATCTAAAGAGGCGGCCTATCTCTGTCCCCTCGTCAATTGCAGACTTATTGAATACTTCAGCAACGGCGGCGGCGGCGTTTCTTAAAGTGTAAGCGTAGTTAATCAAATCTCTGTGTTTTTGAATAGTTGATGTCAGCGCCTCCTCGGCCTTTCTCAACCGCTCTTCTAATACGCTCGGCGGCTCGACCTCAGCCGCCTCTTGTAAAGTGAGCACTCTGGCGCCGAGTTTCTCCAGCCCGACTTTAAGCTGTTGGACATTTCTCCGCTCGACGGCTAGAAGTAGGGCGGCGCCTTGTTGCACCACAGTGGCGTTGAAGGACTTGGCCATTTCAATAGCCTCTTTTAAAGCCCTGCCGGGCAACGCTATTAGCAGTTCTAAGACGTCGGTCTTCGGGGGCGATACGGTTTTTAACGACGCCACCTCGCGGGCAACTGCCAATTTGGCCCTAAGCTCGTCAATTAAGCGCAAGTGATAAGCTACTTCTTTCTGCAATTCCCCCAACTTCTGAAGCACGGCCTCCACCTGAGACTCGAGGGGCTCAAGCGACAGCCCCACTAGTTGGGGCTGGACGTAAATTAACAACTGGTTTAGGATTTCGTCTATTTTCTTCGCCTTTTGGAAAAACGAGGGGTCGCGAGGCCTTGGGAGCTTCTCGGGGCGTTCCTCAAACATGGCTGCGCCGGTCTTTCCGATGAAAAATATCAATTCAGGGATTAGATCAATCCCGCCGGCGATTCTGAACTCGACGACGCGTTCAAGTGGCACTGGCCACGCAAATTATAAGATTTTAAAGATTTCCGTATAAGTGACATTGGGAGTTTCACTTTTACACATGTCGCCTTTTATCCAGTCGTCTATTAACTTGATTTCAGGCCTGAGGTACCCCCTTGCGACGTGTCAAGCACGCGGAAAGCGCCATCTTGTCGCCTATCTTGCACACTGCCTTTTTCCCTGTGATAAAACACGATATCGGCTCGCACCGCCACTCCCCATCCCACCAGAAGGCGTGCTTGAGAGCGTATTCGCTAATTAAAGACTCGGTATACCTTTCGCCGTATTCCGCCAATGCCATTCTCGCCATTTAGCACATTCCGTAGCACATTTAGATTTGAAAGACTCCCGTATACGTAATTATTACATATACGGTGCGCGCAAATTTTAAAAGGGCGTAATGTTTGCGTGAATATGATAAGCTATGCCTTACTAGGCGTCATTTTAGGAATTTCCGGAGTTATATATGCGGTGTATTTGGCTGTGTGGGTTTTGAGACAAGACCCTGGTAACGAGAAAATGCGCTTTATTTCACAGGCCATAGCCACTGGCGCGAGGGCTTATCTCTTCAGGCAGTACCGGACGCTGGCAGTTCTACTAGTTATACTCGCCGTATTAATATTAGTTGCAATTGATATGCCGCGCAGAACGTTTGGGCTAACCGCTCTGGCTTTTATCGTGGGGGCGCTGGGCTCCATGCTCGCCGGCTATTTGGGCATGTACGTGACGACGAGATCAGCCTCTCGCGTCGCCCAGGCGGCGGCCACGGGGGGAATGGGCAAGGCGTTATTAGTGTCGTGGCGCGCGGGGGCTGTCATGGGCCTCTCCCTGGCCAGCATTGCGTTGCTTCTTATCTCGGGGTTTTACCTCGTGTTCAGATCTGTACTTCCCGATGATTGGGCCGTGCCTTTAGTGGCCTTAGGCTTTGGAGCCTCGCTGGTTACTTTGTTTATGAGAGTTGGCGGCGGCATATATACAAAGGCGGCGGATCTCGGCGCAGATTTAGTTGGGAAGGTAGAGGCCGGCATTCCTGAGGACGACCCCCGCAACCCAGGGGTAATTGCGGATAACGTCGGCGACAACGTTGGAGATGTGGCCGGCATGGCGGCAGACGTCTACGAGTCGTATATAGTAACAGTAACTGCGGCCATATTCCTTGCCGCCATCCTCGGTCTGCCCACGCAATTTATTGAGGCAATAATCCTCTTCGCCGCGTTGGCGCTTGTGGCGACTTTTGCGGGAGTAAATCTCCTGAAGACTACAGGTGTTAAACACCCGCTTTCGTCCATTAGTTTAGCTATATATGCAACAATTGGGCTTTCTGTTGTGCTGTTTTTCATAGGGGCATTCACGTTAGGACTGGACTCCACGAAAGCGCTGGCCTTGGCGGCAACTACGTCTCTTGGCGCAGTGATCGCACCGCTGATTGTAAAAATAACAGATTACTACACGTCCTATAACTACGGCCCAGTTAGAAAAATAGCAGAGCAGGCAAAGATCAGCCCGGCCACCGTAATAATTACGGGTTATGGCGTGGGATTAATGAGCGCAATACCTGTGATAGCGGTTATTGTCGCCGTACTGGGCATATCCTACATGATAGGTTATTACACTGTGCCTGTAAGCGGCTTTGGCGAGCTTTCTAAATATCTCGCTGGGATATTCGGCACGGCCATGGCCAGCGTGGGACTGCTCGTAGTGGCGGGGATTATAATAACTGCAGACTCCTACGGCCCTGTAAGCGATAATGCTGGCGGCGTTGTGGAAATGGCGGGGTTGCCAGATGAAGTGAGGGAGATCACAGATGTACTGGACTCCGTCGGCAATACCACAAAAGCCACTACTAAGGGATATGCAATAGCCAGCGCGGCGCTCGCGGCGTTAGTCCTCTTCATCGCTTTAATTTTTGAAATAGTTTACTCGGCGTCGAAAATCTTAGGTAAAGGTATAGTCGATATGATAAGCGAGAGCCTCTCAGGGCTTCAGCTGATTAACGCCAACGTGTTAATAGGCGCCTTCTTAGGAGTAGCGCTTGTGTACTTTTTCAGTAGCCGCACTCTCGAGGCCGTCGGCAGGACTGCCATGGAGATAGTTGAGGAGATCAGAAGGCAGTTCCGCGAGAAGCCAGGCATCTTAGAGTGGAAAGAACAGCCGGATTACGCCCGCGTTGTAGACATCGCCACCAGAAGGGCGTTGGGAGAGTTCTTAATCCCCGGCCTTGCGGCCATTGTCCTCCCCTTAATAACCGGCTTGTTGCTTGGGTGGAATGCCCTGGCTGGCCTCATCATGGGGGCAATAGTAGCGGGGGTGCCCAGGGCTTTGCTCATGGCTAACGCAGGCGGGGCGTGGGATAACGCCAAGAAGTATATAGAAATACAGGGATTGAAGAAAACGGAGATGCATAAAGCTGCCGTTATTGGCGACACTGTAGGAGATCCCATGAAAGATACTGTTGGACCTTCTCTAAACCCGCTTATCAAGGTGCTTAACACGCTTTCTGTGGTATTCACCTATGTGATCGTGTCTACGAATATAGCGCTAGGAATTTGGCCGTCAGGTCTATTGCCTTTCTAAACCCCCTCTTTTTTCATCTTTTTTCGGCCTGCTCTCTAGCCACGCCTTTACCACCTCTCGTACCCGTCGGTACTGCATGAGGCCTTCTAAGAAGCGTGTGCTTAGCTCGTTTGATACAGCTGTGCCAGACACTGTTTCGAGTACCGCCTTCTTAAAGTCGTCTAGCCTTATGCTCCCCCTCGGGTAATAGACTCCCTTGTTGTTCCTCCTCCAGCCGAATGTTATGGGGTAAGCGTCGTAGTCGTGAGCTATTGTTATATGGAGTTTGCACTCCTCGTTGTTTCTGCATTGTGCCGCTATGTCGTTGGGATCTGTCAGCTTTCTATCGCCTAGTGATACGTATGCCTCTATCCTGACGAATAAGTCCACTGTCCTTTCGCCAATTTTTATAGTGGTCTTGAATTGGGGCGGCTTCAGCCCGGCGACCACCTCTCTACTCCTGAATTCCCATTCAGCCGGCTTATACTCTGTCGTTGGCGCCTTTAGGCCTAGTTTCTTTTGTATGAAGTTGAGTTTTGCGTATATATTGTCGCTTGGCTTCGCCAAGCCCCTTGTTGCTGAGTAAATTTGACCGTAGAACTCCCAAGCCGTCTCTATATGTTTTCGCAAGTCCTCAAGCCTAAGCTCTAAATAGGCTTTGTTTGGCTTGAAGTACACGTTGTAGGGTTTAACTCCGCGTGTCGCTAGCACGGCTAACCACAGCGCCACCTTGTGGTAGACGTTAAGAGGCAACTCGCCACTTTCAAAACTGCCTATTGTCAGCAGGACGCGGTGGCGGTATACCGTCCCGTCGGCTATAATTGCCGATGTTAGGAAGTGGGAGAAGTTTTTCTCGTCCATTTCGAGGGCGTCTAGTAGTGTGTAGATTTGTTTGGCGTATTCGGGGTAGTTGTCGAAGGTTAATTTGAAGTCTTGTTCTCCGCAGTTAGTTATGCACAAGCTCCCCACCTTTCCGCTGAGTATCTCTAGGGCTTTTTCCACCTCGGCTAGGTATCTCAGCTTCTTTTCAAACACTTCACGCCTCTCTGGGCGCTTCTCCAGCTTATCACGCGTTTTTTCCACCAGCTCTCTGAGGGCACTTTCTGCGAGGCCTACAACTTCTCGCGGTATTGCCTTGCCGTGGAACTCCAACGCCTTTGTCCTTATGTAGTGGAAGTACTCCAGGGCAGGCCCTTTTTCCCTTTTTCTGAGAGAGGCGTAGAACACCGGCTTTACCCCTCCGGAAGATATCGATAAGGCGCTTACCAGCCCTACTTTAAGGCCCAGCGAGGCGTATATATGGGCCTGGACTTCGCTCGTGGTCGTCGCGAAGAAGGTGTGATCTCGCTTCTCATAGCTTATGTCCGTGTGTAGCCAACCTCCCATGAGCCCCCTTACAGCGTTTCCAGGATCTGTCACCTTAGCTGGCTTTTTGAGGTCGAAGAGCTTTGCAATTATTTCACGGGGATCTTCCTCGGAAATTTTTAGCACTCTTATGGTGGTGCCCCCTGTGTACTCTGCTGTTAACATGGCGCCTTGTTTTGCCACCTCTATTCTATATCCTTTTCCCGTCATAGTTATCGCGACTCTGTCAGCGCCCGCCTTGGCGAAGCCCTCGTATATACTGGCCAGCCGTCCAGCTAGGTCCGTAGCCTTGGGCTTGTAGGGTTTTATGTCGATGGCGGGAAGCGGTTTCTCCACCACTTCGAGAAGCTTGCCCTGTGCTAAGGCGTTTACCACCACCCTCGCCCATGCAGATCCGTATTTCAGCCCTTTCACAAAGGCGATAAGCTTGTCGGCCATAGTGGCACTGCCGTAGTTGATAAGATGTTGTAGTGGCGCTTTGGCTATTTTATCAAACCATTTTAATTCAAAGTTGCCCGGGTATAGGCCCACTGGTTGGCTCCTCAAGGCGCGGACAAAGGTGTATAGCGACTTTTCCAGCTCGTCAAGTCTCTTATAAATTCCTCTTATCTGGTCTAGGTTCACTGAAGTGCGCCCTGTCCGTAACTCGTTGAGCGATCTAGCGACTATGTCGGTGTGAAGCTCGCGGTATACGTACTCGATAAGAGTTGCTATTGTGGTTACGTCGATGTTTTTGTTGCCATGTAGCCGGATCACCTCTTTCACAAGCATTTGGACGTCGCCTTTGCTAATGGCGCTTCTAATCAGGTTGACAAGATCTTCGTTAGTAAACTGGTAGGTTACTTCAATGCCAATTAACGGGAGCACGCTGGCGCCTCTCTTAGTGGCCAGCACCTCTTCATTGATAGTTGACCTTCCAGCTGGCCTTTCTCTCCTAAATTTCACACCTCCAAAAATGAGTGATGCCAGCATCGCGACGTGGTCCATCCACAGCGTGAAGTCCAATTGCTGAGCAACGGCCCAAGCGATTAGCTCAGCCGCTGCCGCCGCGATAATAAACCAATGCGCCTTGACGTAGTCAAGGACTCTCGCCACTGCCTCTACAAACAGCTCGTAAAGCCGTTGTAGCATCACTTTCGCCTTTTCGAATACCTCCCTCGCGGCTTCATATGCCGCCTCTGCCGCCTTTTTGACGTACTCCACTGCCCTCTCAAAGGCCCCCTCCCTCGCCAGTATTACCGCCGCGGCTGTCGCCGATATTACGGCCGTAGAGTACAAACCGTCGTGTACTGCCAGAGCGCCAGCAACGCCCGCGGTTGCTACAACTGCCGGCTTGACTGCCTCCTCCACTGCCGCAATGCATCCCGGCGCCTCTTCCACGTATTTCCGCGCCTTTTTAAAAACAACTTAAGCGAGATTTAAGGCAATATTTTAACGCAAATGGCTACGCGCCATAGATTACATAAAGAACGAGGAGCCCCGCGTATTGGAGTGGCGTAGGAAGAAAGAAGAGGAGCGGAGGAGGCTTGACCTGAAAAGC